>SWCF01002430.1_pt2 | contig 24374 bp, 19 predicted proteins | sample 4690081 | NCBI WGS metagenome assembly SWCF01 (sample SAMN10267280, study PRJNA491770) | bioreactor metagenome | isolation source: DHS bioreactor inoculated with | place: Japan: off Shimokita Peninsula
ACCCGCACGAAAGGCGTAACGATTTGGGCACTGTCTCAACAATAGACTCGGTGAAATTGTAGTACCAGTGAAGATGCTGGTTACCCGCAGCAGGACGGAAAGACCCCGTGGAGCTTTACTGTAGCCTGAGACTGGATTTTGGTACTTACTGTACAGGATAGGTGGGAAACTGAGAAGCTTGGACGCTAGTCTAAGTGGAGTTGACGTTGGGATACCACTCTGTAAGTATTGAAGTTCTAACCATGAGCCATGAAACTGGTTTTGGGACACTCTCAGGTGGGCAGTTTGACTGGGGCGGTCGCCTCCTAAAGAGTAACGGAGGCGCCCAAAGGTTCCCTCAGCGCGGTTGGAAATCGCGCGAAGAGTGCAAAGGCAGAAGGGAGCTTGATTGCGAGAGATACATCTCGAGCAAGGACGAAAGTCGGGCTTAGTGATCCGGTGGTACCGAGTGGAAGGGCCATCGCTCAACGGATAAAAGCTACCCCGGGGATAACAGGCTTATCTCCCCCAAGAGTCCACATCGACGGGGAGGTTTGGCACCTCGATGTCGGCTCGTCTCATCCTGGGGCTGTAGTAGGTCCCAAGGGTTGGGCTGTTCGCCCATTAAAGAGGCACGCGAGCTGGGTTCAGAACGTCGTGAGACAGTTCGGTCCCTATCCGCTGTGGGCGCAGGAAATTTGAGAGGAGCTGTCCTTAGTACGAGAGGACCGGGATGGACGTACCAATGGTGTATCAGTTGTTCTGCCAAGAGCATGGCTGAGTAGCTAAGTACGGAAGGGATAAGCGCTGAAGGCATCTAAGCGCGAAGCCCCCCTCAAGATAAGATTTCCCATTCGAAAGAAGTAAGACCCCATGAAGACTACATGGTAGATAGGTCGGAGGTGTAAGGGCAGTAATGTCTTAAGCTGACCGATACTAATAGGTCGAGGACTTGACCAGAAATAATTAAGGTTAAGGTCAAGGTTGAAAAACCAAGACCAAAGAGGAAGACCCAAAGGTCTAAACCTTAAACTTAATCTAAACCTTAATACGACTCTCTTTGTTTAGTTTTGAAGGTACACTAAAATCAGGCTAAGGTAAAGGTCAAGGTTAAAAAACCAAGACCAAAGAGGAAGACCCAAAAGTCAACCTTAAACTTAACCTCAACCTGCACGATAGTGCACTGTGGCAAAGCCACAATCCAGTGACAATAGCGAAGGGGTCACACCTGTTCCCATACCGAACACAGAAGTTAAGCCCTTCAGCGCTGATGGTACTTGGTGGGTAACTGCCTGGGAGAGTAGGTCGTCGCTGGTTCTAAAGATAGAAGCCGGATGCCTCTGGCATCCAATACTCCAAAGTAGCTCAATGGTGGAGCAACCGGCTGTTAACCGGTAGGTTGAGGGTTCGAGTCCCCCCTTTGGAGCCATTTTAAGGCCCATTGGTCAAGCGGTCAAGACACCGCCCTTTCACGGCGGTAACCCGAGTTCGATTCTCGGATGGGTCACCAGAATAGAAGTAGGATGTGGGAAGTGAGAAGTGGGAAAAAGATTTTGAGTTTTGCTTCGAAGCACTGCTTTAAAATCTTACCTCCTACCTCTCACATCTCATCTCCATTATTACGCGGGTGTGGCGGAATTGGCAGACGCACTAGACTTAGGATCTAGCGCTTACGGCGTGGGGGTTCAAGTCCCTCCACCCGCACCACAATTTAGAAGTAAGAGGCGAGATGCCAGAGGTTAGAAAAGATCTTAAGTTCAACAAAGAAGATCTTTAATTCTGGGTTCTCGCTTCTCGTTTTTTGCTCTATATATATTTAACATAAGATTAATCATAAAAGCAGATACCTTTAAAGGTATCTGCTTTTTTATATCTTTCTATCTATATATCAATGTTTTTTTCCAATATTTTAATCAATAATTTAATAGAATTTTCTACATCACTTATTGAAACCATTTCAGATGGACTATGAATATATCTACAGGGTACAGATAATACACCTGAAGGAATACCACCCTTAGTTAGATGAATAGCACCAGAATCAGTTCCCCCACCTTCTAAGACTTCTAGTTGATATGGAAGCTGGTTATTTTTTGCAGTGTCAATCATAAGTTTCTTCACTAAGGGATGAGTAAGCATAGAATTGTCTTTTATTTTTATACCAGGACCTTCGCCCATTTTAATAGCCATATGCTTTGCTTTAGGGGTATCACCAGTCATTGTTACATCAACGGCTATACCTAAATCAGGATCTATACCAAAAGCAGAGGTTTTAGCTCCTCTAAGCCCTACTTCTTCTTGTACTGTAAATACAAAATATATTTCATTAGAAGAACTATCTATTTGCTTTAAGGCTTCTATTGCTATATAACAGCCAATTCTATCATCTATTGCCTTAGATACATATGTATTTTCCATTTTTAGGAAAGGGTTATAAAAAGAAGCTGTATCACCTATACTTACTTTTTTCTGGGCTTCCTCTTTGTTATCAGCACATATATCTATATACATTTTATTTAACTTTAAATCTTTTATATTATCTAAATGCTCCATATATACAACGCCTTGAACCCCATTTTTGAAAATAACTCTTTGACCTACAGAGATAAGAGCCGAAACTCCTCCTACATTTGAAAACTTGAGAAATCCATTATCATCAATACCTGTTACTATTACTCCAATCTCATCCATATGGGCTGCTACCATTATTTTCTTTCCATTTCCCCTTTTAACAGCTATTAAATTTCCTAATCTATCAACTTTAATTTCATCAACATATGGCTTTATTTCTTCCTGAATCAAATCTCTTATAAGCTCTTCATTACCTGAAGGCCCATAAGTTTCTAATAAAATTTTAAGTAAAGAAGTATTACTCATAGATAAATTCCTCCTTATTAACATTATCTAAAAATCCCTTTACTAACTTTATACATTCGGTATAATCACTTTTACTCATAACAGATGAAGGGGAGTGGATATATCTACAGGGAACAGATATACCAGCCGAAGGTATTCCTTCTCTTGTTAAATGTATAGCTCCTGCATCATTGCCACCCATGGTAGTTTTACGAAACTGAAATTTTATATTCTGATTTTTAGCCACTTCAACTAATTTGTTAATAATAGGTTTGCTAAAGTAAGTGGCTCTATCCATAATCGATAATGCAGGGCCTGCTCCTAGCCTTGTAGCAAAGTCAGGTTCATCTATATCTGTTATATCGTGACAGGTCGTTCCTTCTATGACCAATGCAATATCAGGATTTAAACTATATGCTGCTACTCCTGCTCCCCTAAAACCCAGCTCTTCTTGAGTTGTAAATACAGCCATAATAGTAGAATCATACTGATGCTTTAAAAGTTCAATTAAGATTCCACAACCAACTCGATCATCTAAAGCCTTTGCTTTTACAAGGTCACGTCCAAACTCTACATACTTACTAGCAAAACTTATATAATCACCAACGGATACTACTTTTTCAGCTTCAGACTTACTTTTTGCACCTATATCGATATACAGTTGTTTAGGTTTTAAAGCTTTTTTCCGTTCATCAGGTTCTTGGAGATGGATAGCTTTTGCTCCTATTACACCTTTCACCCTGTTCGTACCAATTTCAACAACCTTTGAAACTAAAACGCGACTATCTATTCCTCCTACAGGTAAAAACTTAATAAAACCATTTTCGTCTATAGCTTTAACCATTAAACCTACTTCATCCATATGAGCTGCCAACATGATTTTTGGATATTTTGAACTACCTTTTTTAATAGCAATGAGGTTCCCTAATCTATCAACCTTATATTCATCAACACTGTCTTTTATTTCATTCAATATCAGGTTTCGTACTTCTTTTTCATTCCCTGAAACACCAGAGGCTTCTGTGAGTTTTCTTAAAAGCATAAAAATCCCTCCAAATCTTCATCATTCAGACTGGATATAAAGTAAGCTAAAAGCTTACCTGCACTTTTTAAATCATTCATATCCACTGTTTCTACAGTTGTATGCATATATCTCAAAGGTAGAGAAATAAGACCAGATGCAACTCCAGATCCAGATATTTGAATAGATCTAGCATCAGTACCAGACATTCCAGGACTTATGCCTATTTGATAAGGAATATTGTATTCCTTTGCAACCTCAATAAAGCGTTTGTGAATACTTGGATGTATATTAGCGCCAATTTTTATACCTGGGCCCTTGCCTAGCTCTATAGTATCATCCTTTGACAATTCGGGAGTTGTACCAAAGCCAACATCTATAGCTATACCTATATCAGGCTGAACATTAAAGGTACTCATTATAGCACCTCTAGTACCAACCTCTTCTTGAACAGTAGCAACACCATAGACATCACAACTGTGTTTTAATTTATTTAACTCAATAAAACATTCTAATATAGTAGCTATACCAGCCCTATCATCTAAAGCCTTAGAACTAATGAATTGATTTTGTAATAGGTGGCTTTTTTGGGAAAATGTGATACTATCTCCTATGGAAATAGACTTATTTACTTCTTCTTTTGTTAAACCTACATCTATAAATAGATCCTCTATTTTTACTGCTTCTTTTCGTTCTGTTTCAGTTTGCAGATGGGGAGGTTTAGCTCCGATCACTCCATAAATATCTTTATTTCCATGAATAATAACTTCTTGAGATAATAAAATTCTTTGATCGATCCCCCCGATATTTGTAAACTTTATAAATCCATTTTTATCTATATCCTTTACCATCAAACCTATTTCATCTACATGGGCAGCCAACATTACTTTAATAGGGAATTTAGCACTACCTTTTTTATAGGCGATAACATTGCCAAAGGTGTCCTTTTTTACAGTATCAGCTAAGTCTTTAAATGAATCTTTAACTATATTAGATACAGGATATTCAAAACCAGATACACCTGAAGATTCTACTAAATATGTTAAAACATCCTCTAACTTCATAAAAACCCTCCTTCCAAAATTTACTTATAGTAATCATTATACCAAAAGGAGACATATTTGGTATAAAAGAATGAAGTGTAAAAAAACCTAAGATTCTTCGTTGCACAAGACCACTGAAAAAGTCAAATAATAAAATAAATATTCGATAATGTCACTCTGAGTGAAACGAAGAATCTGTGTATTTGGATAGCTTTCAAGATTCTTCACTCCACTTCGTTACATTCAGAATGACCAGAATTACAAGATGGAGTGCTTTTTCAGTAGTCTTGCTATACTTAGAATAATATTTATGTAGTAATCCATAGAAACTCCAATCCTAGGCCCCAAACTTATCTAGTCGCTTGGCATTGGCCAAAAGTAATCCCATAAGATATTTGCTTTCAAAGAAACCTAGACCACCTATATTACAAGCATTTTCATGAAACTCTTTAACATCATCTACACCAGAATATTGACCATGAATCAGGGTAGGGACAGGATGAAAGCTATGAGACCTCATAAAACATGGTGAGGAATGGTCTCCAGTAATGGCTAAAACATCAGGTTTATTCTCAAGTAGGAGGGGCAGATATTTATCCACTGTCTCAATGCAATTAACCTTTGAATTAAAATCACCATCTTCACCAGCTTGATCAGTACCTTTTACATGAATAAAGAAAAAATCATACTTTTTTTTATGTTCTACATAGGATTCAAACAATCCCTGTATAGTACTAGGGGCAGGCAACAGTTTCATACCAAGCATTGATGCTATACCTCTATACATGGGATAAGATGCTATGGCAGCTGACTCAAGCAAATATTTTTCTCTCAAAGAAGCTATCTTAGGCTTTGAGGAGATCCCTCTCATTAAAAAAGTATTTGCAGGCTGTTCATCCTTAAGTAGTTCTATACCCTGTTGAATAAATTTATTTATAACAGATGCTAAAAACTCAGATGGGGGATTTAAACCTTTAGCTGGAATAATAGAGTTTCCTTCAGTTAATGGATCTGTATCATGGATTAAAGAATCAATCTCTTTATTTTTGCTTCTGAATATTGTAACAAAACGATGTCCTTCTGCAGCTCTAATAATAATATCTACACCGTCAATATTAGTTATAGCTTGTAGTTTAGAACATAAATTTTCACTTAACTCTGTAGAAATCCTTCCAGCTCTACGATCAGTTATAATGCCTTGAGAGTTCATTGTAGCAAAGTTGCATCTAGCAGCTACATCACCACTTTCAAGCTCTAAGCCTATACCTACTGACTCTAAAACTCCCCGACCGATAATTATCTCTTTAGGGTCATAACCAAATAAACCCAGATGACCAGGACCACTTCCCGGAGTAATACCTGGTAGTATGGGATAAGAACGTCCAACTACAGAATGAGCAGTTAATTTATTAAGATTAGGAGTTTTTGCATATTCTAAAGGAGTTTTATTTTTATAATCAGGATGTCTAATATCTCCTAATCCATCTAAAACTAATAAAACTATTTTAGAATTATTTTTTTTTACAGTACTTGTAATTATTTGATCATAATTCATAATAAACCATCCTTATTTAAAATTTATTAAATACTATGATTATTTTGCCTAAAAAAAAGGAAATCATGTAAATAGAACTATTAAAATAACTCAGACAATTTTAGTGTAAGATAAACTAATAGCCATATTGCAAAATACTCCTAATTATGAAATAATTAGAATATATATAATTGAATTTATTGTATACATCAACAATAGAATCCTGACGAGAGGTGTATAAATTTGAAAGAGATCTTAGAAATATTTCTCAATATTGGAATTTGGGATATAATCGATATGTCTATAGTGGCATTTGTATTTTATAAATTGTTTATGCTTATTAGAGAAACTAGAGCTGAGCAGTTAATAAAAGGACTTTTAATTTTATTAATAGCTACTAAGGTTAGCCAGTGGCTGCGTTTATATGTAATAAACTGGATTTTGAAAAATACAATGACTCTAGGTATGATAGCACTCTTAATTGTGTTTCAACCTGAATTAAGAAGAGCCTTAGAATACATAGGAAGAAGTAAATTCCTTACAAAATCAATAGTTGAGATAGCAGATGAAGAATTGAATAATATGTTAGATGAAATAGTTGAAGCAGCAACTTATCTTTCAAGACATAAAATAGGAGCGTTAATTGTTTTAGAAAGAGAGACTGGAATGGGAGATGTAATAGAAACAGGAATTTCCATAGGAGGAGATATTTCAACTGGATTACTTATAAATATATTTATACCTAATACCCCTCTTCACGATGGAGCAGTGATAATTAGAAAAGATCAGATTATGGCAGCAGGTTGCGTACTACCTCTAAGTGAAAATCCAAACCTTAGCAAAGAGCTGGGAACTAGGCATAGGGCTGGCATAGGGATGACAGAACGTTCAGATGCAGTTTCTATTATGGTTTCAGAAGAAACGGGAGCTATATCTGTTGCTATAGATGGTAAGATGTCAAGATATTTAGATGGTAAAACATTAAAACGAATCATAAAAAATGCGTATAAACCAGAGAATATGAAACCTTTATTTAATTGGAAATGGAGACAAAAAGATGAGTAGGTTTGTTGAAAATATTGTAGGAAAACTTAAAGGATATAAGGAAAATAGTAGTTTCTTTAGTAGAAATACAGGTCCTAAGATTGTTTCTATAATTTTTGCACTTGTTATGTGGCTATATGTAATGGGAGAGGTAAATCCAGAGGTTATTGAAGAGTGGAAAAATGTAGAGGTTCAATTACTTAATGTTCAAGAGATGGCTCAAAATGGCTTAGTCATTTTGGGAGATGATAATTTCACAGTAAATGTTAAGGTGAAAGGAAAACGAAATGAACTTTACAAAGTAAACTCAAGTGATATAGCAGTTAAGGCAGATATAAGAGGATTTAGAAAAGGAGTAAATAGTGTGCCTATTGAATACACTGCTCCAACAAGTATAGATATAGAAGAAATAAATCCAAAAGAAATTAAGGTTACACTAGATGAAATTATAACTAAGCAAAAACCAGTTATAGTTAAAATAGTGGGTAAGACCACTGAAGGGTATGAACCTTCCAAGCCGTCAGTGTCTCCTGGTGAAGTAATAATAGAGGGTCCAGAAACCATTGTAAATACAGTAGACTCTGTAATTGTAAATGTAAATGTAGGCGATAAATCTGAAGATATAAAAAATAAATTGCCATTAACAGCAGTTAATTCCCAAGGAAAAGAAGTAATTGGTATAAATATTAGAGAAAGTCTTGTAGAAGTACGCTTGCCGATCTATAAGGTAAAAGAAGTACCTATACTGGTTAAATTTGAAGGAGAACCAAAGGAAAATTATAAGATAACAAACTTTGCAACTACGACTAGTGCTATTTTAATTAAAGGACCACAAAGTATAGTAGACAAAGTAAATGAAATAAAAACTGAGCCTGTTAATATAAATGGGTTAGAAGAAACAGTTACACAAGAGATTAAATTACAGCTACCTAGTGGAATAGAGACTCCATATCTGACAGAACCTCCTAGTATTATACTAACAGTTGAGGAGATTATAAAAAAAGAATTTGAGTATTCAAAAGATCAAATAGGATTAAATGGCTTGAATGAAAAATATATAATAGACATTAGTTCAGTTCCTGATAGTATAAAGGTAGAAGTAGTGGGTGTAGAAAATGTTATGAAGAATTTTGAAAAAGAAGATTTTCAATTATATTTAAACTTAAAAGATCTATTAGAAGGTAAATACTCAGCAAATCTACAGTATAATTTATCAATAAAAGCTGATAAAATAACTATTAACCCAAATAAGGTGGATTTTGTAATAAAAAAGGATGAAGAACTACTCCCTGAAAATACAGATGAAGAAAATACCCAACAACAAGATTAATAAATGATACCTGGATATATATCCGGGTTCTTTTATATCTTATGTTTTAAAGGAGAATATAAAATGGAGAGAGAGCTTGAGGTTATACTAGACTCTACTCATGATGCTATGATAGCTGTGGATAGCAAGGGGTTTATTACATTATTTAATAAGGCTGCAAAACGACTAACTAAGTTAGAACATATGGAGGTTATAGGAAAACATATAACAGAAGTAGTTCATAATACAAGGCTACCTTATGTTCTTCAGACAGGCAAATCTGAGTTAAATAGAAAACAGCCTTTGAGAGATATATCAATTATCACTAATCGGATGCCTGTAAAGGATGATAATAGAAATATCATAGGAGCTGTAGCAGTTTTCAGAGATATTACTGAATTGAAAGACTTAGCAGAAGAAATAACAAACCTTAAAGAAATACAAAGTATGCTTCAAGCCATCTTTCATTCTACTCAGGACGCCATATCAGTTGTAGATGAAAATGGTATTGGTATGCTAATCAATCCAGCCTACTCTCGACTAACGGGTTTGACTGAGAAAGATATAATAGGACAAATATGCACTGTAGATATAGCTGAAGGGGATAGTATACACCTACAAGTGATAAATACAAAAAAGCCTATAAAAAATGCAAGATTAAAGGTAGGGCCTTTAAAAAAGCAAGTTATAGCAGATGCAGCTCCCATATTGGTAGATGGAGAGCTAAGAGGGAGTGTAGCAGTTCTTCACGATATTACGGAAATTAAAATGTTGACCTCTCAGTTAGACCAAGCTAAACAGATTATACGAAAGCTAGAAGCAAAATATACCTTTGAAGATATTATTGGAGAAGATGAAAAGCTAAAAGGCGCTATGGAAAAGGCTGAAAAGGCAGCAGTAACTCCTGCAACAGTAATTCTCCGTGGGGAAAGTGGTACTGGAAAAGAGTTATTTGCCCATGCCATTCATAATGCAAGTAATAGAAAAAACAGGCAGTTCGTAAGAGTAAACTGTGCAGCTATTAGTGAAAGTATTTTAGAGAGTGAACTATTTGGATACGAAGAGGGTGCATTTACTGGTGCTCGAAAAGGCGGAAAAAAAGGATTGTTTGAACATGCAAATGGGGGAACAATATTTTTAGATGAGATAGGTGAAATTAACTTAAATACTCAAGCAAAGCTTCTTAGAGTACTACAAGAAAAAGAATTTGTAAGAGTAGGTGGAAATGAAGCCATAAGTGTGAATGTAAGAGTTATTGCAGCTACAAACCTAGATCTTGAAAAAGCTATTAAGGAAGGAAGATTTAGAGAGGACCTATACTATAGATTAAATGTCATACCTATAGTTATACCTCCCTTGCGACATCGCAAAAAGGATATACCCTCTCTAGTAAAACAGTTAATAAAAAAATTCAATCAAGAGTACGGCAGATCAGTTCAAGATATTTCCTCTAGTGCACTAGATTTGCTAATAGGCTTAGAGTGGAAGGGTAATATACGAGAGCTTGAAAATTTTGTGGGTAGAGCAATGATAAATATGAAGTTTAATGAGCTGGTAATCAGAACTAGTCATCTTCCGGCAATAGAAGGAAAAATTCACAGTAAGAGTTTAAAGGAAGATAATCTAAGTGAATTTGATTTATCAGAAAAAACATTAGAGCAAGTTTTACAAGAAAGTGAAAAAAGATATATAAAAGCTGTTCTAAACCAATTAGGAGGAAATAGAACCAAAGCTGCTGATAAGATGGGAGTATCTATACGCAGTCTATATTATAAAATGAAAAAATATAATTTAGATTAAACCATGCAGAAAATTGCACAACTTGACAAGGGGTGCAATTTTTTTCATGCAAAAAATTGCAAAGAAAAAAATTCCATGGATTATTTTAAAAGCAGATAGTATTAAAAACAAATTATAAAACTTAATATATGCGTATTTTATGCCAGTTTAAAGCTAATTATAAAAAAAGAAATAATCTTTTATTTTAATACAAGAAAATGGCACATATGTTGCATAATAAGTATGAAGATATGAAATAACATGGGGTGATAAAAATGTCAAAGAAATATGTGTTAGCAATTAATCCAGGATCAACATCTACAAAGGTGGCTATATTCCAGGAAGACAAAAATATTATTCAAAAAAACTTGGATCATTCCATTAAAGAATTGGATGGTTTTGAAAAAGTATCAGATCAGTTTGATTATAGAAAAGATATTATATTAGACTGGTTGAAGGAAGAAGGCTATGCACTTAATGAAATAAAGGCAGTGGTAGGAAGAGGAGGACTCTTAAAACCCATGCCAGGAGGAACCTACACTGTAACTAATCCAATGATAGAAGATTTAAAAATTGGTATACAGGGAGAACATGCTTCAAACTTAGGAGGACTTATAGCTAGAAGTATAGCTGATATGACTGGAATAGAGGCATATATAGTAGATCCAGTGGCAGTTGATGAGTTTGAAGATATAGCAAGAATTTCAGGAATATCTGAAATTAAAAGAAGATCTCTTGTACATGCATTAAATATAAAAGCAGTAGCTCACAAGGTAGCTAATGAAATGAAACGTGATTTTTACGACATAAATATGGTTATTGCTCATTTAGGAGGAGGTATTTCTATATCCCCTCTTAAAAATGGAAAGTTAATAGATGCCAATAATGCGAATGAAATGGGACCATTTTCACCTGAAAGAGCAGGAAGTCTTCCTATTGGGGATTTAGCTAAGCTTTGCTTTAGTGGAAAATATACCATGAAGGAAATGAAGAAAAAGATCAGTGGAAAAGGAGGCCTAGCTGCCTACTTAGATACTAAAGATGCTAGAGAAGTGGAAAAAATGATTGAAAATGGAGATGAGAAGGCCAAGCTTGTATATGATGCTATGGCTTATCAGATTGCTAAAGAAATAGGAGCCATGTCTACAGTATTAGATGGCAAAATAGATGTTATTGTTTTAACTGGTGGTTTGGCTTATTCAAAGATGTTGACTAAATATATTAAAGAATGTGTAGAATTTATTGCACCTGTTACAATCCAACCTGGTGAAGATGAAATGTGGGCTTTAAATGAAGGTGTTACTAGAGTCTTTACAGGAGATGAAAAGGCTAAGATATATGAAAATGAGGTGAAATAAGTGATAACGAATTTTAATGATATTTTAAAATTTGCCAAAGAAAGAGGACCTAAAACTATAGCTGTGGCTGTAGCTCAAGACTTAGAGGTATTGAGGGCAGTAAATGAAGCTCAGAAAAAAGGTATAGCAAATGCAGTTCTTGTGGGAAATCAAGATGAAATTCAAGAGATAGCCAGTAAAAATGATATAGATATAAATCAATATACAATTATAGATATAAAAGATCCTAAGGAAGCTTCAAGAAAAGCTGTGGAGTTAGTTAGTACAGGAAAAGCTGATATGGTAATGAAAGGTTTGGTTGATACTTCGGTTGTATTAAAGGCTGTACTAGATCCGGAAATAGGTCTAAGGACGGGAAATGTACTTAGTCATACAGCTGTATTTGATGTTGAAGGTTATGACAGATTAATACTTGTAACTGATGCTGCTATGAATATTGCACCAAATTTAGATAAGAAAAAACAGATTCTTGAAAATGCAGTTAAAGTGGCTCACGCATTAGATAATGAGGAACCAAAGGTTGCAGTAGTATGTGCTAAGGAAAAAGTTGATCCTAAAATGCAGGCAACAGTAGATGCTCAGCAGTTAGAAGAAATGAATCAAAAGGGTGAAATAAAAAACTGTATAGTTGGAGGTCCATTTGCATTGGATAATGCAGTATCTGAAGAAGCTGCAGCACATAAGGGAATAAATCATCCTATAGCTGGTAAAGCAGATATACTTTTAGTACCTACCATAGAAGCAGGAAATGTACTTTATAAATCGATGGTATTTTTCTCTAAATCTAACAATGCAGGAGTAATTGTGGGAGCAAAAGCGCCTATAATTCTTACATCTAGAGCTGATAGTGATATTGCAAAACTAAATTCAATAGCTTTAGCAGTACTAATGGCAGCAAAAAACTAATTGATTTATGTAGAAACATTTAATTATAGATGATTATTCATAAATTTTATTTAAGAATAATCAAAAGAAAGAGAGGGATGAAAATGACATCAGTATATCGAATTTTGGCGATAAATCCTGGATCAACATCCACGAAAATTGCAATATTTGATAATGATAAATCAGTAATGGAAACTGTTTTGAGACATCCAACAGAAGAAATAAATAAATATGATAAAATCTCAGATCAGTTTGAATTTAGAAAAAACGTAATATTAGATACATTAAATGAAAATGGAATCAATATTACTAAGTTTAATGCAGTAGTTGGTAGAGGTGGACTACTAAAACCAATACAGGGTGGAACCTATGAGGTTTCAGAGAAGATGTTAGAAGATCTTAAAATAGGTGTTTTAGGGGAGCATGCTTCAAATTTAGGAGGGATTTTAGCTAATGAAATAGCAAAACAGTTAAATATACCTGCATATATTGTAGACCCTGTAGTGGTTGATGAACTAGAAGAGGTAGCTAGAGTATCAGGAATGCCAGAACTTCCTAGAAAAAGTATTTTTCATGCTTTAAATCAAAAGGCAGTTGCTAGACTTGCAGCTAAAGAGCTTGGAAAAACCTATGAAGAGTCTAACATTATAGTTGCCCATCTTGGAGGAGGAGTTTCAGTAGGAGCTCATAAACAAGGTAAGGTAGTAGATGTTAATAATGCTTTAGATGGTGAAGGTCCATTTTCACCTGAAAGAGCAGGAGGATTACCTGTACTAGATTTTGCAAGATTATGCTATTCTGGCAAATACACATTAGATGAAATCAAGAAAAAGCTTAAAGGAAAAGGTGGCCTTGTATCATACTTAGGTACAAATGATGCTAGAGAGGTTACTGAAATGATACAAAAGGGAGATAAAAATGCCCTGTTAATATACCAAGCTATGGCTTATCAAGTTGCTAAAGATATAGGAAGTTGCGGGGCAGTATTAAAAGGTAAGGTTGACGCTATAGTTTTAACAGGTGGAATAGCTTATGATAAAGATTTTGTAGAATGGATTTCAAAGAAAGTCTCATTTATTGCACCAGTTAAAGTTTATCCAGGAGAAGAAGAAATGGTTGCCTTAACAGAAGGGGCATTGAGAGTTTTAAAAGGTGAAGAAGAAGCAAAAGTATATTAAGGTTAAGGCTTAGGTTAAGGTTAGAAGTTCTTAAACCTCAATCTTAACCTCAACCTTTGAGAGGTTGATAATATGTTAAATGACAATCGTATTAGAGTGATTATTGGACACTATGGAAGTGGTAAAACTGAATTTGCTGTTAACTATGCTATAAAACTTGCCAGGCAAGGTAAGAAGGTGGCGTTAGCAGATTTAGATATAGTAAATCCTTATTTTAGAAGTAGAGAAAAGCAAGAACTACTTCAAAGTTTAGGAATATCAGTAATAGGTAGCAGTATAAAAGAATCATCAGGATCAGATCTTCCTGCTGTTGCGGCTAGTGTACTAGGTCCACTACAAGATGAATCTTGTGAGGTAATTCTTGATGTGGGTGGAGACTCTGTAGGAGCTAGAGCTTTAGGAAGATATAGAGCATATTTACAAGAAGGAAAATATGATATGTTTTGTATTTTAAATGCCTATAGACCTGGCACTCAGAATTTTGAAGATGCTAAAAATCATATAGAAGCTATCGAAAATGCTGCAAGAGCAAAAGTAACAGGTTTGGTAAATAATACTCATTTATTAAGGGATTCTACTATAGAAGATGTGCTAGTTGGACAAAAATTAATGAAAGAAGTTTCCAATAAGCTAAACATACCAATCAAATATGTAAGTACTCTTGAAAATGTTGCAAAAGAGCTCCCAGAAACTATTGAGGGAGAAGTATTTCCAATAAATATGTACATGCGAGAAGATTGGATGTAAAATAGTACCCAGTTTTTAGATAATCTGAAAGGGAGGGTTGAAACTTATGGCAAAGGCAAAAGGAAAAGTTTCATTCAAAGAAGATTTGTGTAAGGGATGCGAATTATGTACTACGGTTTGTCCAGTTAACATTATTGAAATGGATAGAACAAAGATAAACATCAAAGGTTACCATCCAGCAACAGTAAAAGAAATGGATAAATGTATTGGTTGTGCAAACTGCGCTACTATTTGTCCAGATGTTGTTATAACAGTTGAAAGAGAAATCGAAAAATAGGGAGGGACGATAGAATGGCTAAAATATTAATGAAAGGAAACGAAGCCATAGGTGCAGCTGCCATAAAGGCTGGTTGTAAATATTTCTTCGGTTATCCAATAACACCTCAAAATGAAATACCTGAATATATGTCAAGAGAAATGCCAAAGGCTAATGGAGTTTTTGTTCAAGCAGAAAGTGAAGTATCTGCAATAAATATGGTTTACGGTGCAGCAGGTACTGGTGCAAGAGTTATGACTTCCTCATCTTCTCCGGGTATTGCCTTAAAGCAGGAAGGAATATCATATATTGCTGGAGCAGAGCTACCATGTGTTATAGTAAATATTTCAAGAGGAGGTCCAGGCTTAGGTGGAATACAGCCATCTCAGGCTGATTACTTCCAGTCTACAAGAGGAGGCGGAAATGGAGACTATAGATTATTAGTATATGCTCCTGCTACCGTACAAGAAGCTGTAGACTTAGTTATGGATGCATTTGAAGCTGCTGACTTCTATAGAAATCCAGTTATGGTTTTAGGAGATGGCATGATAGGCCAAATGATGGAGCCTGTAGAATTTAAAGAACCTAAAAAAAGAGAGCTACCTTCTAAAGATTGGGCTACAACAGGAACAAAAATGGAAAGAGAGCCAAATATTATTAACTCATTATCATTAGACGCAGCAGAACTAGAGAGAATGAATATTGATTTACAGAAAAAATATAAATTAATGGAGAAAAATGAAGTTTTATATGAAACTTATAATATGGAAAATGCTGAATTAGTAATGGTTTCTTATGGTACTACTTCTAGAATTGTAAAAAATGCTATTGCAACATTAAAGAAAGAAGGAATAAATGTTGGGTTAATAAGACCTATAACATTATACCCATTCCCAATAAAAGCATTTGATGAAATTCCAGAGAGTGCAAAAGCATTATTATCAGTTGAAATGAGTATGGGTCAAATGGTAGATGATATTGAAATAGCAAGTAAAGGAAGATGGCCTGTTCATTTTTATGGTAGATCTGGAGGAATGATTCCAGAGCCTAGTGCTATAGTGCAAAAGGCAAAAGAAATTATAGGGGGTGCAAAATAATGACAGTTGTATTCCAAAGAACCCAAGGATTAACTGAAAAACCTTACCACTATTGTCCAGGTTGTACCCACGGTGTGATCCACAGATTAGTAGGTGAAGTATTAGAGGAATTAGGAGTATTAGGAAAGTCAATTGGAGTTGCTCCAGTTGGATGTTCAGTACTGGCTTATGATTATTTTAACTGTGATATGCACGAAGCAGCTCATGGTAGAGCTCCAGCAGTAGCAACTGGAATTAAAAGAGTTTTACCTGATAGTGTAGTATTCACATATCAAGGAGATGGAGATTTAGCATCTATAGGAACAGCTGAAATTGTTCATGCAGCTCATAGAGGGGAAAAGATCACTACTATATTTGTAAATAATGCAATTTATGGTATGACAGGTGGACAAATGGCTCCTACTACATTGATTGGTCAAAAAGCTACTACTTCCCCTAAAGGCAGAGATGCAGCTCATTCTGGTATGCCTTTAAAGGTATCAGAAATGTTAGCAACAATTGATGGAGCAGTGTTTATTGAAAGAGTTTCAGTGGATACTCCTGCAAATATAAGAAAAGCTAAGAAAGTTATTAAAAAAGCCTTTGAGGTGCAAATAGAAGGAAAGGGCTTTGGTATTGTAGAAGTGCTATCTACTTGTCCTACGAACTGGGGTATAACACCAACTGAATCATTGAAATGGCTTCAAGATAATATGATGCCATATTATCCATTAGGAAATTTCCGTACACCAGAGGAGGTGAAGTAATATGGCAACACAACAAGTTATTTGTGCTGGATTTGGCGGTCAAGGTGTAATGTCTATGGGTCAGCTTTTAACCTATGCAGGAATGATTGAAGAAAAAAATGTATCATGGTTGCCTTCATATGGTCCTGAAATGCGTGGAGGTACTGCAAACTGTAGTGTTATTGTTTCAGATGATCCAGTAGGATCTCCAATAGTAACTGAGGCAACAGCAGTTATAGCTATGAACTTGCCATCATTACTAAAGTTCGAAAATGATCTAGAAAAGGACGGGTTATTGTTAATCAACAGTTCTTTGATTGATAATAAAGCTAGTAGGGATGATGTTAAAGGATATTATATACCTGCAAATGAGATAGCAGCTGAAATAGGAAATGCAAAAGTAGCAAATATGGTTATATTAGGATCATTTTTAGAGCTTACTAAAATAGTAAAGATAGAATCAGTAATGGCTGCCTTAAGAAAGGTCTTTGGTCCAGCTAAAGAACATTTAATGCCAGCTAATGAAAAAGCTTTAAAAATGGGCGCAGAAGCAGTAAAATAATAAATTTAAAAAGGAAAAAGGATATTATAATCAGATATCCTTTTTTCCTTTTTTTGAGTATTTACAAGTTTTTAGAAACAGAGTATTATAATAAATTGTAATATAAAGTCAAATGAATTTACATTCAAAAAAAGTCTTTGCATTTAAAGCATATATAATAACTATTTAAACATAAATTAATACAAATTATACAAATAATGATTTATAAAATTATATTATTTGTATAATAATAATAAGTCAATAAATAAAAATTCAGAAATTTTTATTTATCCTAAGGAGGAATTATGGATTTTAATAGTTATCTAGAGAATATAGAAAAAAAACTACAAGGGTATTTTGATTTAGAAAAAAACTTTTTATATAAAGAGATAAATTTCGAACTTTACGCCAAATTTTTTACAAGAAGTGAAAGGTATATACTAACAAAAAAAGCGAAAATTTTTGGCATAGAAAGTAATGAACACTGCTTTGTTAAAAATTACACAGAGCTTGATAAAGAAAAACTTCAAGAATTTATTCAACTTTTAAAATCAGCATGTGTTGATTTTGTAGCTCCCCATGAAGAACATATGTCTAGTATAGTAACGGGAGTGTTAGTGCTTGATCAGTCCTGTGAAAAGGACTTAATCAATATAGTTGAAAAATTCAAGTATCAAAAAAGCTTTGCCTTAGGACTAAAAGGTTGGGCTGACATTAGAATTATCCTTGTTTTTCTGGATAAAGGTGAAGTTTTTACAAACAAAAAAGGAAGGGAGGTTAAAGAAGTTTATAAGGTAGTATCATAAAATTATAAAAGGGGGAAAGAATTATGAACTCATTAGTATTAATTTTAGGTAGTATTATTATTTTTATTATCGCTTATATAACTTATGGTGCATGGCTTGCAAAGCAATGGGGAGTAGATCCTTCAAGAAAAACTCCAGCTCATACAAAAAATGATGGTGTAGACTATGTGCCTGCAAAAGCTCCAGTATTATTAGGTCACCACTTTGCATCTATAGCAGGGGCTGGTCCTATAAATGGTCCTATAGCAGCAGCTGTTTTTGGATGGGTACCTGTATTACTTTGGATTATTGTAGGAAGTATATTCTTCGGGGGAGTACATGACTATGGATCATTATTTGCATCTATTCGTCATGATGGTAACTCTATAGGACAGGTAATCGAAAAGAATATGGGTAGAAGAGGTAAAAAACTTTTCGCTATATTTGCATGGCTAACTCTTTTACTAGTAGTAGCAGCATTTACAAATATAGTAGCTAATACATTTACAGCTGTACCTCAAGCAGCAACGTCCTCATTACTATTTATCGCATTAGCAATAGTTTTTGGTTTTGCAGTTTATAGAAAGGGTGTATCTTTAACTATAGGTAGTATAATCGGGGTAACTCTTTTATTTATATGTATAGCATTAGGAAATATGTTCCCATTATCATTAAGTAAAAATGTTTGGGTTGCACTTCTTATGGTATATATATTTGTTGCATCAGTAACACCTGTTTGGATTTTACTACAACCTAGAGATTATCTTAACTCATTCTTACTTTATGCTATGATAGGTGGAGCAGTAATAGGATTAATTATAGTTAGACCTGAAATGCAATTACCTGCTGTAACTTCATTTAACTTAGGAAACGGCAAACTATTATTCCCAATATTATTTGTTACAGTAGCATGTGGTGCAATATCTGGATTCCATTCCTTGGTTGGATCAGGAACAACATCTAAACAGATTTATAATGAAAAAGATGCTAAGGTTATAGGTTATGGCGGTATGCTAATAGAAGGTGTATTAGCTGTTATAGCACTAATCACTGCTGCTTATGTAACACAAGGTAAGCTAGGAGAATTACTAACAGGTGGGCCTGTAAATGTATTCTCAGATGGAGTTGGAACCTTTATGGCAAGCTTTGGTATTCCTTTTACAATAGGAAAATCCTTTGTTGCCTTGGCCGTATCTGCTTTTGCATTAACAAGCTTGGATACAGCTACAAGACTTGGAAGATTTATATTCCAAGAATTCTTTGATGACGAAACAAAAGAAAAACAAAATATATTGGCTAATCGTTTTGTTGCTACTTCAATAACTGTTGTAGTAGGTGGGGCATTAGCTCTAGGCAGTTGGTCAGTAATTTGGCCTATATTTGGTGCTGCAAATCAATTGTTGGCAGCTCTAGCCCTTATAGCAGTAGCAGTATGGTTAAAGAATGCTGGAAAAAATTACAGCATGTTTACAATCCCAACTGCATTTATGTTTATTGTAACTCTATTTGCTTTGATACTACTAGTGCAAGCCAATATTGCTACAGGAAACTATATTCTTGTATTATTTGCAGTTTTACTTTTCATACTAGCAATTGTATTAGCAAAAGAGGCTTATGGCATATTAATGAAACCAAGTAATCCAGATGCAAAAGCAAAGTAAAAATAAAATAAATATAAAATTCATACTTGGATTAGATCAGTAATTAAGGCTTTTACTGTCATTCTGAGTGTAATGAAAAATCTAAAGTGATACTGAAATATTTAGATTTTTCGTTACACTCAGAATGACTTTTCTTATGTAATGAACTGGTAAAATATTGTTACATAATAATGAGCTGACTAGTTTGAATGTAGGCCCTGAATATGTTAAAATATAAAAGATACGCTAGTGTATCTTAAGGATTCGTAATAGATAATAATAAATTCAGATTATTACGAGAGGGGTCTAATACATGGGGAAATTGTTTGGTACAGATGGCGTTAGAGGTGTTGCAAATACTGAATTAACGTCGGATTTAGCATATAAGCTTGGAAGAATAGGTGCATACATACTGACAGAAGGAAAGAAAAAAGCTAGAATTATAATTGGAAAAGATACTAGAAGGTCAGGAGATATGCTAGAAGCAGCTATAGTTGCAGGTATACTTTCCACAGGTTCTGATGCTTTATGTGTAGGAATTGTGCCTACACCAGCAGTGGCATTTTTAACACGAAAATACAAAGCGGATGCAGGAGTGGTTATTTCCGCATCTCATAATCCTGTAGAATTTAATGGTATAAAATTTTTTAATAAAGATGGATTTAAACTTCAAGATGAAATAGAAGAAAAGATTGAGGAAATAATACTAAACCATAGAGAAATAGACTTATGTCCTACTGGTGGTGATATAGGACGAAAGATAGAAATTGATGATTCAATAGAGCAATACTCTCAATTCTTAATGAAAACAATAGATACAGATCTAAAAGGAATGAAAATAGCTGTTGACTGTGCCAATGGCGCAGCTTATGAAGTTGCACCTTCAGTGCTATCAGCTCTAGGAGCTGAGATAAAAGTTATTAATAACAAGCCAGATGGACTAAATATAAATTTAGAATGTGGTTCAACCTATCCTGAAAGTCTTCAAAAACTTGTTACTGATTGGGGAGCTAATGTAGGTTTAGCCTTTGATGGAGATGCAGATAGACTAATAGCTGTAGATGAAAAAGGACAGCTAGTAGATGGAGATAAAATTATGGCTATCTGTGGTAGTTTTATGAAGGAAAAAGGGGACTTAAGCAAAGATACTGTAGTTTCCACAGTAATGAGTAATATAGGATTTGATATAGCTCTTAAAGAAGCAGGATGTAGTGTTGTAAAAACTAAGGTTGGAGATCGCTATGTGCTAGAAAAAATGAGAGAAGAAGGCTATGACCTAGGTGGTGAACAGTCAGGACATCTAATATTCCTAAAACATAATACAACTGGAGATGGTTTATTATCTGCACTAAAGCTTTTGGAGGTTGTGAAGGAAAAAAGACAATCACTGTCTAAGCTTTCTGCAATGATGGTTACTTATCCTCAAGTACTAGTGAATGCAAAAGTTAGTAATGTTAACAAAACCAAGTATATGGAAGATGAAATTATATGTAATGAGATAGCAAAACTTGAAAATGCCATGAATGGAGAAGGCAGAGTTTTAATTCGTCCTTCAGGAACAGAACCATTGGTGCGAGTTATGTTAGAAGGAAAATGCGAAAACCAGCTAAAAACCTTGGCAGAGGAGTTAGCTCAAATAATCCAAGAAAGATTAGGATAATAGGAAATAATATAAGCGCTTGTGCATACTATGATAATGTAAGCCCGCATACTGCGGGTTTGCATTGTGAAACACAATGCTTATATAAACGTAGAGGAGAATTCATTCTCTAAAATATTCATTAAAAACAAAAACGTAGAGGAGAATTCATTCTCTAAAATATTCATTAAAAACAAAAACGTAGAGGAGAATTCATTCTCCAAAATATTCATTAAAAACAAAAACGTAGAGGAGAATTCATTCTCCAAAATATTCATTAAAAATAAAAATGTAGAGGAGAATTCATTCTCCACAATATTCTTTGAAATGAAATAAAATGTTTTTATAAGAGTAGAAGAGAATTCATTCTCTGGAATGCAATGAAAGGGGTGAGGCCTATATATAAATAAAGTGTAAATAAATAATAAATAAAGCGCCAGGACTTAACCCACGGTCGGAGAAAATGGGAGTTAAGTTGACGAGGACAGGGTTTATCGAAATTTCGGCGGATGCCCTGCGGTGTATCACCATCGACAAAGGTCTTACAAATCCTCTAAGTGATTAGAGGGACAAATAAGATTAAGTGAAACAACTAAATAATTCAGTAAAAGGTAGCAAAAAAATCGGATGAAATGCTACATTGATATTTTATTGTCTTTTTTAGGTATAAATCATAATAAAGGAGCTTGATATTAATGTGTGGTATAGTTGGATATATAGGTAATAACAATGCAACTCCAATTCTTATGGAGGGATTATCCAGAATGGAGTATAGAGGTTATGATTCCGCAGGAATAGCAGTGCATGATGGTAATGATATAAAGGTTCGTAAATTTAAAGGTAGTTTAAGTGTACTAGGTGATTATTTAAAGAAAGAAACTATAGAAGGTTATGTGGGAATAGGTCATACACGTTGGGCAACTCATGGTGAACCATCAGATATAAATGCACATCCATTTACTAATATTAGTGGAAATATTTCTGTTATTCACAATGGTATTATAGAAAACTATATGAAATTAAAAGAATGGCTTATAGAAGAAAAAGGGATCGAATTCCAATCTGTTGTAGATACAGAGGTAATAGTTCATCTTATAGATTACTATTATGAAGGAGATTTATTAGAAGCAGTGTATAAAGCTATTGAAAAAATGGAAGGGGCTTATGCTATAGGTGTAGTGTGTAAAGATGAGCCTGATAAGCTAGTGGCTGTTAGAAAAGACAGTCCTTTAATAGTTGGAATAGGTGAAGGAGAAAACTATCTTGCATCAGATATTCCAGCACTGTTAAAATACACAAGAAAAATGCACCTTATAGAGAATGGTGAAGTAGTTTTACTCACAAAAGATGAAATTAAGATTTTTAATGATAAAAGAGAGACAGTTGCTAGGGACGTGTTCAATGTAACTTGGGATGCTGAGGCTGCTGAAAAAGAAGGCTATGAACACTTTATGCTAAAAGAGATTCACGAACAACCTAAAGGAATATCAGAGACATTTTTAAGAAGACTAGATAAACAAGATAATATTGTACTTGATGGTATAAAACTAACAAAAGAGGACTTAGATAAAATAACTAAGGTCTATATTGTAGCTTGCGGTACTGCATATCATGCGGGACTTGTAGGAAGATATGCTATAGAGAAGTTTGCCAAAATACCTGTAGAGGTAGATGTAGCTTCTGAGTTTAGATATAGAGATCCTTTTGTGGATGAGAATACTCTATTTATTGCTATAAGCCAGTCAGGAGAAACATTAGATACACTAGCAGCGTTAAGAGAAGCCAAGAGGAAGGGTGCTAGAGTACTGTCAGTAGTCAATGTAGTAGGGAGTTCTGTAGCTAGAGAGTCTGATGATGTATTTTATACATGGGCAGGACCTGAAATTTCTGTGGCATCTACAAAGGCTTATACTACACAATTAGTATCAATGTATCTTATAGCTCTAAATATGGCAAAGACAAAAGGTACAGTAACTAAAGAGAAGTATGAAGAAATAATTACAGAATTAAAGGCACTACCTAGTAAGGCTCAACAAATTCTGGATAATCAACAGACTATTCAACAAGTTGCAGATCAGCAGTTTAATAACGAGAGTGTGTTCTTCATGGGGAGAGGTTTAGATGTTAATGTATCTCTTGAAGGTTCATTAAAACTTAAAGAAATATCCTATATTAATTCCTTTTCCATAGCAGCAGGAGAATTAAAACATGGAACAATAGCACTTATAGACAAAGGTACTTTAGTAGTAGCTTTGGCAACTCAAGATAAATTATATGGAAAGATGTTATCAAATATACAAGAAGTTAAGGCAAGAGGTGCTTATGTACTGGGTGTTGCTAAGGAAGGAAATAAAGAAATAGAAAAAACAGCAGATGTAGTACTATATATCCCAGACACCATGGACGAACTAACTCCAATCCTAAGTGTAATCCCACTACAGCTACTTGCATATTATATCTCTGTAGCCAGAGGATGTAATGTAGATAAACCAAAGAATCTAGCTAAGAGCGTGACAGTAGAGTAAGTTTGAATGTTATTGCCAACATTTGTCCACTCATAATAAAGTCGAGTGACTAATAAAAAAGCAGTGTGAAAATAAGAATAAAGTTTAGTGAAACCCGTGAGGTGTAATCAGGAGCAATCCAATCACCTTCACGGGTTTTTTATATCCAACGCCCATTCCAAAGGTGTAATCAAACCCCACCATATACCTCCAAAATCCCATCATACCTACTTCCCCTAATATAAAAAAATAATTAAATAAATAAGAAAAATAGCCCCCACGGAGGTGGAAGAAACTAGGATATTCGTCACAAAACTTTATTATTACTGCAATATTTTGAATAATGAGGTTGAGCCCTGATGTGCAAAGGGATTGAGGGTTGTTTTGGGTGTGCTTTGATTTCACACAACTTTATTATTACTCAACAACGATATGATAAGGCAGTTAATAAGAG
>SWCF01002535.1_pt2 | contig 24199 bp, 28 predicted proteins | sample 4690081 | NCBI WGS metagenome assembly SWCF01 (sample SAMN10267280, study PRJNA491770) | bioreactor metagenome | isolation source: DHS bioreactor inoculated with | place: Japan: off Shimokita Peninsula
GATGCGTGGGCTCGTCCTGTCGCTGCCCACCGACGTCGCCGAGCAGGCCGGCACCGGCGTGGCCGCGACCGTCGACGGCCGCCGCGTCACCGTCGGCAGCCTGGTTCTGCCCGACGACGCGCCGGGGTGGGCGCGGGCGGTGCTCAGCCGTGCCGCCCTCGACGGCGCCGTCGTCGCCTGGATCACCGTCGACGACGCTCTGGCCGGCGCCCTGCTGCTCGTGGACCCGCTGCGCCGCGACGCCGCGCGCACCCTGCGGCGGCTGCGCGCGGCCGGCCTGGACCGGCTGGTCATGCTCACCGGCGACCGTCGCGAACCGGCCGAGGAGATCGGCTCCGTCCTCGGCCTCGACGGCGTATACGCCGAGCAGACCCCGGCGGACAAGGTCAACGGCGTCCGCGCCGAGCGGGAGGCGGCGGTCACGGTGATGGTCGGTGACGGTGTCAACGACGCCCCGGCCCTCGCCGCGGCGACCGTCGGAGTCGCGATGGGTGCCCGCGGATCCACGGCGAGCTCGGAGGCGGCGGACATCGTGCTCACCACCGACCGGCTCGACCGGCTCGCCGATGCGATGGAGATCGCCCGCCGCTCCCGGCGCATCGCCGTGCAGAGCGCCGTCGTCGGCATGGGCCTGTCGCTGGTCGCCATGGGATTCGCCGCGTTCGGATACCTGCCGCCCGCGGTGGGCGCGTTGCTGCAGGAGGGCATCGACGTCGCGGTCATCCTCAACGCCCTGCGTGCCCTGCGCGGTGACCGGGACCGGGAGCTGGCCCTGCCCGACGACACCGAGGCGATGCTGCACCGGTTCTCGGCCGAACACGATGTGCTGCGGGACGACCTCGCGATCCTGCGCGACACCGCCCAGCTGCTCGCCTCCGGTGATCTGCCGGCTGCTCATGCCGCGCTGCGCCGCACCGATGCGTTCCTGTTCGACACGCTGCTTCCGCACGAACGGGCCGAGGACGCCGAGTTGTACCCGGCGCTCGCGGTCCCGCTCGGCAGCGGAGAGGCGACCGCGACGATGAGCCGGATGCACGCCGAGATCGACCGGCTCAGCCGCCGCATGCGTACACATCTGGCGCAGGCCGACGCCGCCGGCGCGCTGAGCCCGGACCAGTGCGACGACCTGCTCGCCTGCCTGTACGGGCTGCACGCGCTGCTGCGGCTGCACTTCGTGCAGGAAGAGGAGAACTACTTCACCCTCGCCCCCGAGGCCGAACGGCCGGACGACTCGGCCTGACCGGCGCGGGCGGCCGGTTGCGGCGGCTCACACCCTGTTCCGCCGGTGCGATGTCTACGAGGGGACTTCCGGTCGGCGCCGGGCCTCGGCCGCGATCATCGACAGAATCGGCCGTGCCATGGCCCGCACGAACGGTCCGACCGCCGTCCAGTATCGGCGGAAGAGTCTGCGGGCGCGTTCGTCGGTGCCGTGCACCCGGATCTCGGTGAGCAGGACGCAGGTCCGCGCGTCATACGGTAGGACGGTGAAACTCCATGTGCCGACCCCGCATTCGGGAACCGAGATACTCGACAGGGGCGCCCCGGGATCCCAGTCGACGCGGCCGTAGTCCGGCTCCCACCATCGGCCGACGAAGCCGAGCACGAGTTCGCGCCCCGGTTCCTCGGCGATGACCTCGAAACCGCCCTGCGGACCGATCAGGTCCGCAAGGCGGACCGAGCGGTGCGCCCGCACCTCCCGGCGCCGTGGTGTGCGCAGGGCGTCGACGGCGAGCCGGGCCAGATTGGGGGCGGCGATCACCGGGGACCGCATGAAGTGGACGCGCCGGATCGCGGCGAAGGTGTCCGGAGCCGGGGCGTCGACCACCCGCGCGCGTACGACCCGCTGTTCGAAGACCGGCAGCTGCCGTTCGGTCGCCGGAGGTTCACCGTGCGGCATCGGTGCTCCCGGCGATCTGCGCTGCGCGGTTCGCCGACAGCTGCCGGACCATCACCCAGCGCGCGACGAGGTAGCCGAGGACACCGCCGTAGACGGCCTTCAGCACCAGGAACCATCCCGTCGACAGCCCGGACACACCGAGCAGGTGCAGCACCCAGATCGCGAGCACGGAGACGGCCGCGGCGGCCGCCCCGAGCGACAGACCCAGAGACCAGGTCCCGGACGGCAACCGCGACAGCCACCGACCGGCCTGCGGGGCGTCTGCGGTGGTTGCGTCGAGCCCTCCGCGCAGCGCCCGACGCACCCCGGCGGCGGAGAACCCGGCGACGAGCACGGAGAGGATGATCGCGGTCAGCGCGATGTCGACGACGATCCCGTCCGCGGACCACAGCGGCACGAAGGACGTGCCGCGCTTGCCCGCCCACGCCAGCAGTGGATTGACGACGACGTTCACCAGGCCGGTGACGACGGCCTGCTTCCGGACATACGAGGCAGCAGAATCCACGGCCCATCCTCCCGATCCCGGCCCGCGGGAGCGGGCTCGTTCTCATCGTGAACCGCGGAACCGTGCTCGTTCCAGGGCCGTTGGTCCCGAGAGGGCGGCGCCGACGGGGCGTGGACGGGACTCGGCGCTCTATCCTCGGACATGTCGGCCGCCGCCCCGAGGAGAGTCATGTATCTGCTGGCAGGTGCCGTCGCGCTCGTCGTCGCCGTGCTGCTGCTCGATCGGCTCGGGCTGTGGGCGGAGCGTCGAGGCTGGGTCTACTGGCGCAAGAATCGGCCACCGGCGAACGGAGCCGGTGCCGCGGGTCTTTTCGGTGAGATGCAGGCGCTGTTCTCGCCCTCGCACCGGCACGTGATCGACGAGGGCCGCTCCAGGCAGATGTCGCGGTCGGACACGGCCGCGGGGGAAACCGAACGGATGATCCTCGACCTGCACGCGGGAACCGTGGCGATCGACGTTCGCAGTCGCGCGCCGCAGGACGGTCCGTCGTCGCACTAGCTCAGGCGAACCGTGCCTCCCGGATGCAGGTGAGCGACGCGTCCGCGGCATTCGATCTCGATCGGCGCCTGGTTCCCGGGGCCCGCGCTCACCTGTACCTCTCTGCCCTTGATGCGCAGGCGAAGTCGGTAGCCCCGATAGAAGATGGGGAACTCCAGGGCGCCCAGCGGCTCGGGCCACTGCGGGGAGAACAGGAGCCGGCCACCTCTGGTCTCGAGGCCGGGCACGCACCGCTGCAGGAAGTCGACGCTGCCGGCCATGGCGGCGAGATGGATGCCTTCCATGGTGGTGCCGCCCTGGATGTCGGCGATATCGGACTTCAGTGCCTGGTAGAAGTAGTCCACGGCCTCGTCCCGGTGGGCTCGGGCCAGCACCCAGGAATGGACCACCCCGCTCAGGGTGGAGCCGTGCGAGGTTCGCGCCATGTAGTAGTCGATGGTCCGCGGGATGTCCTCGGTCGGGAACCGGTAGCCGAGCCGTTCGAGCAGTTCCTGCAGTTCGTCGGAGGACAGCAGATAGAACAGCATCAGCACGTCGGCCTGCTTCGACGCCCGGTAGCGGTTGACGTCGTCGCCTTCGGCCTCGAGGATCCGGTCGAGTCGCTGGATGTCGCCGTAGCGCCGCCGGTAGCCGTCCCAGTCCAGCTCGGCGAGCTCGTCGTACCCCTCGAACTGGCTGAGGACACGGTCGTGGAACGGGACGAACATCTTGCGTGTGATGTCCTCCCAGCGTGTCGTCTCCTGCGCGTGCAGCCCCAGCGCCTGGGTCAGATACGAGCGGATCTGCAGCGGGAGCAGGTCGAGTGTCTCCAGCGCCCGCAGGATCACCCAGACCGACATGACGTTGGTGTACGCGTTGTTGTCGATCCCGTCGTACGGGGCGCCGGGGTAGCCGGAGTGGAACTCGTCGGGGCCGATGACTCCCCGGATGCTGTACCGGTCGCGAGTCTCGTCGTAGGACGCGAGGTCGGCGTAGAAGCGGGCGATCTCGACGAGCATCTCGGCGCCGTACTCGATCAGGAACTCCAGGTCGCCGGTGACCTGGTAGTACTGCCACACGTTGTAGGCGATCGCGATGCCGATGTGGTGCTGGCGCCGGCTCGGATCCGGGTTCCACCGCCCGGATCTGGGGTTGAGGTGGAGCTGCGGGCTCTCCTCGCGGCCGTCGCTGCCCGACTGCCACGGGAACATCGCGCCCCGGTGCCCGGCTTCGCGTGCCATCCGGCGCGCCTCCCGCAGGCGACGGTAGCGGTAGCGCAGCAGCGACCGGGTCAGCGCGGGCAGCCGCAGGTTGAGCACCGGGAACACGAACAGCTCGTCCCAGAAGACGTGCCCGCGGTACGCCTCACCGTGCAGCCCACGGGCCGGCACGCCCACGTCGAGGTCGGTGGTGTTCGCGGAGACGGTCTGCAGCAGATGCAGAAGATGGAACCGGACGACGCGCAGGGCGTGGCCGTGACCCGGACCCTCGTAGTCGATGCCCAGGTGATCCCACAGGTATCCCCAGGCGAGCACGTGGCCGTCGAGCAGTTCGTCGAACCGGCCCAGCCGGGGGAGCCACCGCGCGGCTTCGTCGGCCGGTTCGGACACCGCCGGGTCACGTCCGGTGAACACCGTCACGATCTTCTCGAGCGTCACGGCCCGGTCGGGGTCGACGTCGACGACGATCTCGTGTCCGATCCGGTCGCCGCCGTCGACCAACCGGCACTCGGCCGCAACCGGTTCCCCGCCGCACCACACCGTGTGCCGGGCCGCCATCGCCACCGGGATCCGCGACTGGTTGGTCTGCACCGCCAGCAGCACCGAGTCGGCCGACAGGGCGGTGGACTGCAGCGGCTCGAGGTGCTCGTCGGCGAGGGCGCGGTAGCGCTCGACGAGGGAGTTCCGGACCGTGCCGTCCAGCAGGGAACGGATCTCGAGCCGGCCCGACCAGTCCTCGGCCGCGATCGTCGTCTCGAGGGCGCAGGCGTGCGGGACGTTCATGGCGACGAACCGCCGCTGCCGCACCGAGGTGGTGCGGCCCGCGGCGTCGCGGAAACGCAGCCGCCGGGTGAGGACGGCGCGGCGCAGATCGAGGTACTGGTGGTAGTCGAGCAGTTCGGCCGAGTCGAGGTCGAACCACTGCCCGCCGTCGACGCGGAAGGTCACCGGCAGCCAGTTCGGCAGGTTCACCAGACTCTCGTGGTCGACGATGCTCCCCGAGACCTCGTCGTCGAGCCGGTTGAAGATGCCGGCCACGTAGGTGCCGGGGTAGTGCACGCCGTCGGCCCGGGATTCGGGAGCGCAGCCGCGGGTGGCGAAGTAGCCGTTGCCGACCGTGCAGAGGGCCTCGCGCAGCTTCTCGGTGGACGGGTCGTAACCGTCGAAGAACATCGTCCAGGCGTCGTCCGGGGGCGGCGCGATCCCCGGGTCGCTGCCGAGCAGATCCGCCAGCCGCTGCAGGATCTCGCGAACCCGGTCCGGGCCGTCGACCGCGAACTGGGCCGTCGACCGCCGGTCACCCTCCCCGGGGTGGCGCACGACGACGCCGATCCCGGTCGACGTCAGGGCCCCGAACGCCTCGTCGCCGGTGAGGTCGTCGCCGATGTAGACCGGCATGGGGTCGCCTGCGCCGCGGACGTGCTCGAGTACCCAGGCCACCGCCCGTCCCTTGTCCCACTCGACGTCGGGGCGCAGTTCGGTGACCCCGCGCCCGTGCGTGACCCGCAGCGGGCCGTCCCGGCCGGCCGCATCGCGCACCGCCGCGAGGACCTCATCCATCCGGTCCCCGGCGACGTGGCGATGATGAACGGCGACGGTGAAACGCTTGGGCTCGACCAGAACGCCGGGCACGGCGGCCAGGCTGTCCCGGAGGGCGACGGCGAGCTGCCCGAGGTCGGGCACCGCGCGATCGGCGGCCTCGTGCCGGTGGTACGTGCCGTCCGGACCCACGAGCTCGAAACCGTGGCTACCCGCGTACCAGAGGCCGGGCACGCCGACCCGCGCCTGCAGGTCGGCCACATCGCGGCCGCTGATCACGCCGACCGGGCAGTACCGGGCGAGCCGGGCGAGCTCCTCCGCCGCGCCGTCCACGAGGGTGGCCGCACTGGGATCGTCCGCGAGGTGGGCGAGGGTGCCGTCGAAGTCCAGGAACACGGCGTAGCGGCGGGTGCGCAGCATGGCGGTCGCCTGGTGCCGGGATGCCAGGGCGTCCGGGATTTCCGACAGCCGGCGGTCACGGGGACGCGGTTCGACCGTGGGGGTGGTCATCGGCTCGGCTCGGATGATGAGTGCATGGCAGTCTGTCCCTCGGCGCCGTTGCGGAACAGGCCCACAGGAGTTTTCCCGATTCTACGATGTGCTCGCCGGTGGGCAGGCCCGTTTCGATGCGGCCCGCCGCCGGTCGGGTCGGCTACGACCAGGTCCTCGGGTTGAAGGCGACGTAGAACCAGGCATTCGCCGCGGGATCCCACGAACACGACACGAGGACGACAGCACCGATGGACCGATCGAACGCCTCGGCCTTGGAGCAGACGGCGCTGCCTTCCGGCCCCGCGAATTCGGCGCGGTAGAGCGGACCGATGCGCCACGGCGCCGCAGCGGCGGTCCCGGGTCCCACGGTGGCACCGAGGACGACCGGGGCGGCGACCAGACCGGCGAGGGCGGCGGCCCGGCGGGCGACCTTCTTCGACACGAGGACTCCTTCGGTTCGGGAACGGTCCCGGCAGCCTGTCGCGTCCTCCGCCGGAACCCGCCCCTCGATGATCACCGGCGGACACCCGCCGCGCAGGCGTTCGCCCGAACCGGCACCGCTGTCCGGAATCAGACCTCCAGCTGCTCGGCCTCCTCGATTGCCGCCTGCAGCTGGTCCAGTAGCGCTCGGGCCTGCGCGATGTCGAGAGCGACACCGAGGCCTTCCGGCAGGTCGAGCACGACGCCGGGTCCGTTCGCGCGGGCGGTGACGGGATGATCGCCGGTCGTATCGGTCACGGCTGGGTCCTTCCGGTTCGGGGGCACGGTTGCCGGGTCTCAGTCTGCCCGGAAGAACTACCGTGTGGGTGCGGGCGCACAGGCCGGTGCCGGAAAGGTGGATCGATGGCTGTCACGAGCGCCGGGATTCTGCTGTACCGGATCGACGATGCCGGTGTGCTCGAGGTGTGGATCGTGCATCCGGGCGGCCCGTACTGGACCGGCAAGGACGAGGCGGCCTGGTCGATTCCCAAGGGTGTGTACGGCGAGGACGAGGATCCGTTCGCCGTGGCGCTACGGGAATTCGAGGAGGAATGCGGAATGCCCGCGCCCTCGGTGGACTACGAGATGCTCGGGCGGTTCAAGCAGCCCTCCGGGAAGATCGTCACCGTCTACGCCGCCGAGACCGCCGCGGAGCTGGCCTTCCTGGGCAGCAACACCTTCGATCTGGAGTGGCCGCCGCGGTCCGAAAAGGTGCAGAGCTTTCCCGAGGTGGACGACGCCCGCTGGTTCCCGCTCGCCGTCGCGGACGTCAAGCTCGTGAAGGGGCAGCGCCCGATCCTCGCCCGGCTCGGCGAGCGGGTGCACGCGGCCGGCCGGGCGTCCGCGGGGACGTCCAGCAGCGGAACGGAGGACGCGGGTACGTGAGCAAGACCGTGCTGATCACCGGGGGAGGGCGGGGACTCGGCCGGGTCACGGCCGGGAAGCTCGCCGCCCGAGGGCACAACGTCCTGCTCACCGCGCGTACCCGGGCTGCCGCGGAGGACGCCGTCGCGGCGATACGGCGGGAGCATCCCGGTGCGCGAGCCGAGCCCCGCTGGGTGGACCTGTCCTCCCTCGAACAGGTCCGCTCCTTCGCCGTCGCGGAAGCCGCGCGGGGCGCACCGATCGACGTGCTGTTCCACATCGCCGGAATCCTGCAGACGAGCAAGCAGCGCCGGCTCACCGTCGACGGGTACGAGGAGACGGTGGCCGTCAACGTCCTGGCCCCGTTTCTGCTCACCCGCCTGCTCCTACCGGCACTCGAACGCAGCGAGGCCGCGCGCGTCGTCACCGTCGGCTCGCGGCTGCATCTGCCCGGATCCCGCGGTGCGCCGGTCGACTTCGACTTCGCCGACGTCCAGCTCGAGCACGGGTACCACCCCGATCGGGCGTACAAGAATTCGAAGCTGGCGGTGCTGTGGTTCACCTACGAGCTCCAGCGCCGCCTCGAGGGGCGTCCGATCACCGCGAACGCCGTGTGCCCCGGTTTCGTGCCCACCACCGCTGCGGCGAGCACCCGCGGTCTCATGCGGCTGTTCATGGCGCACGTGTTGCCGCACATGCCGTTCGCCACGTCCGTCGACGCGGCCACCGACTCGCTGGTGTTCATGGCCGTCGACCCGTCGCTCGACGGAATCGGCGGCCGGTTCTTCGGCGAGTGCCACGAGATCGACTCCAGCCCGCAGTCCCACGACGTCGCTCAGGCCCGGCGGTTCTGGGAACTCGCCGAACGCCTCACCCGCGCGGCGTGACCGCACAGCCCGCGACCGGCACAGACGCGCGGGCGCCAGTCAACCGCGGCGACTATCGGGGCCGCGGCTGACTGGGAACGCCGCGGATACTGGACCCCGGCCGGAGGCCGGCAGTGTCACCGCGGCCGGAGGCCGGCAGTGTCACGGTGCCCCCGGCAGGACTCGAACCTGCCCCCGTCTGACTTCCGTCGTGGCGGGTGACGTGGCCTTTCGTGCCGAATCACCTGCTAAGCATGCAATCTACACTGTGGACACCCGGAGACACCAGTAGTCGGTTTACGACATGTCGATGACAGGGAGATTGCACACACATGCCAGCCAAGAAGGGAATGCGGGGGTGGGGCCGGCTACGGCAGCTCCCGTCGGGACGGTGGCAGGCCGGCTACGTCGGACCGGACGGGGCGCTCTACCGCCCACGCTCGACGTTCGGCGCCAAGATGGACGCTGAGGGATGGCTCGCGCACGAACGCCGGAGGATCGACCTCGGAGTGTGGACGCCGCCCGGCACAGAAGCCGACAAGGTCGAAACGGCGATCACCCTCGCCGCCTACGCCGAACAGTGGCTCACCGAACGCAACCTTAAACCGCGTACCCGCGCCCTCTACCGCGACCTGCTGCGCCTGCACATCCTTCCCGTCCTCGGGGATGCGGAACTGCCTGCGATCACCCCCGCGGCTGTCCGAAGCTGGCACGCCGGACTCGGGACCAAGACACCGACCCGCAACGCACACGCCTACGGGCTGCTGCACGCGATCCTGTCGACCGCGGTGGACGACGAGATCATCGACGCAAACCCGTGCCGTATCCGCGGTGCCAGCAAGACCAAGCGCGCCCGCACCATCACCTTGCTGACACCGGCCGAACTCGACCAGCTCGCCGCCGCCATGCCTCACCGGCTGCGCTGCTCTGTGCTGCTCGCCGCCTGGTGTGGTCTGCGCTGGGGTGAAACCTCGGAGCTGCGCCGCAAGGACGTGTCCGCCGACCGGGCCGTGCTGCATGTGCATCGGGCCGTGGTCTACCGCAATGGGCAGTTCATCGTGTCGACTCCGAAGACCACCGCGGGCCGTCGTGATGTTGCCATACCGCCGCACGTCGCCGGCCTGATCGCCGAGCACCTGGACGAACACGTGAGCCGCGGGAAAGAGTCCCTGCTGTTCCCCTCGGAGAGGGGTGGGCACATGGGCGACTACGAGTACCGGAAGGCGTTCAAGAAGGCCGCAGCGTCGATCGGCCACGACGGACTGCGGGTGCATGACCTTCGGCACGTCGGGGCCGTTCTCGCCGCGCAGGCCGGCGCGACCACCGCCGAACTCATGCTCAGGTTGGGGCACACGACGCCGGCAATGTCGATCCGATACCAACACGTTGCCGCGGGCCGGGATGCTCAGATTGCTGCGAGGATGTCCCTCCTGTCACGAAAAGACAGTGGCGTCTAGTGCGACAAAATCGACGTGTGACGCAAATCACTCGTTGCAGTGTGGAGCAACGTTTTTTGCAGTACTTGCAGGTATTTGCCGCCCCGCCGTGTTGCATGACGACACACCGGGCGCGCTCGCTGGTTCACCCATTCGAGTTGTCGACCGAATTTCTGTCGGGGCCTATGTGCTCTTATATGGACATGCGGGAATAACCCGTACAGCGGGAGGACCTGACCAGCCCTGAGGGGGAATCGAATTGCCTAAGAACAAGTCTCAGCGACGACTGGTGTCCATCCCAATTGCCGCCGACGAATACGGCGTCTGCACAAAGACGCTTCGCCGGTGGATCGCAGATGGACGCATCACCGGATACAGGTTCGGGCCGCGCATGATCCGAGTCGACCTCGACGAAATCGAACAGGCCGTCCTCAAGCCGATGAGCGCGGCGTGACCGGCCCCGCGCCGAATATAAAGACGTACACAATTCACCGTTTCCCCGGCCGCAACAAGCCGCCAAGCAACCACGGCCGGGGACGGCACGAACGCCCACAACTCCGAATGAGGGGACATTCATGCCCGAAAGTAGGCGCACACGCGCCGGTCGTCAACACGTACCCGTGAATGGCGCCGCCCCCGGCGGGATAGACCAGGGGCAGGCTCAGGAGGTCACCGGGGGGACGGTATCCAACGTCGATCATATCCTGTCACTCGGACTTGATCGCCGCTACGACGTACCGCCACCGTCCGAACGGCAAGTGCTCGCCGCCCTGGCCGTCGTCGCCGCGGCCGGCTACAGCATCGCCGTACGCTGCACCGCCTGTGGACATCCGTTGGTTACCGCGAAATCCGTTGCCCGGCACAAAGGTCCACGCTGCGCCTCCAAGGGGGTGCAGGAATGACAACCCCCATCCGCTCGGTCGGTCCCGAACCGACCCCCGAAATGCTGTGCATCGGGTCGCTGTTGTGGGCCGCGCCCGACGACGTGCGCCCGGTGCTGCCCCTCATGGGCGCCGATGACCTCGATGACCCGCATCTGCACCCGATCCTCGACGCGATTCGCCGCCTGGTCGCCGCTGGCCGGCCGCACGACGGGGTGGCCGTAGGGGACGAGCTGCAACGGTGCGGATCCCTCGCCGGGGAAGCCGGCCGACTTACCGCCCGTCGTCTCGCTGACGCGATCACCAGCGGTGCCGGCGGGAACACCCTCGCTGTTCGCAGCTACGCGACCGCCGTAGTCGCCGACGCATACCGGCGCCGGTACGAGACCGCCGGGAAAGCCCTGACCGAGGCCGCGACCGACCTGGCCGAGGCAGACCTACTGCCGCTGCTGCGGGGCATCGGCACCGACGCGGTCCGCCACGCCGACCGGCTCGCCGCCCTCCGGGGGGGAGTGGTGCCGGCATGAGCGCATCCGTCGAACCGCTGCTCAGCATCGACTACAGCCTGTACTTCGACGTCGCTGCCCTACTGTCCGGTGACCTGCCGCCGATCCCGACACCGCTGTACGGCACCCGCGACGACGGACACGCCCTGTTCTACGCCGGGCAGGTCAACCTGGCGTTCGGCGACCCCGAGGGCGGCAAGACGTGGGTAGCGCTCTACTGCGCGGTCGAAGCCCTGCGCAACGGAGGCCGGGCCCTGGTCCTGGACCTCGACCACAACGGCGCCGGCCCGACCGTCATGCGCCTGTTGGCAATGGGAGCCGACCGGGAGGTACTCGCCGACCCCACGCGGTTCCTGTACGTCGAACCCGAGGACCGAACCCACGCCGTGACCGTCGTCGCCGACATGGCGACATGGGGACCGGACGTCGTCGTGGTCGACTCGCTGGGGGAGTTGCTGCCCCTGTTCGGAAGCTCGAGCAATTCGGCGGACGACTTCACCATCGTCCACACCCGAATCCTCAAGCCACTCGCCAAGGCCGGCGCCTGCGTCATCGTCATCGACCACCTGTCCAAGGGATCGGACTCACGCACGTTCGGGCCCGGGGGCACCAGTGCCAAGCGTCGGGCCGTCGGTGGCGTCTCCATCCGAGTACGGGTCAAGGACGCCTTCACCCCCGGCAAGGGCGGCAGTGCATACCTGTCGGTGAACAAGGACCGCCACGGTGGTCTGCGCGCACATTGCCCGACCGGGGACCGCGAGCCCCTCGCCGGCATATTCGAGCTGCGCGCGTTCGCCGACGACGTTCTCGAGCCCACCATCCGGGCGCCGAAGGACGGAGAGTCCGCCCCGACCGACTTCGGAATCGGTGGTTGCGATCCGCAGCGGCTCGCCGAGGACGTCGACGCACTCGACGCACTCGACCCGCCGCCGACGTCGCAGCGGGACGTGTGCGCCCGCATGTCGTGGGGTGGCAATCGGGCCGCGGAAGCGCTACGCGCCTGGCGCGACTCCAAGCGGGAGTAGCGCGCTGCTACCGAGTGCTACTCGCTACTCGGCACCCTATGTCGAGTAGCGAGTAGCAGGAGCACCAAAAGTGCCTCTACCTGCACATACACCTGAAAAGAGTGCTACTCGACCCCGAGTAGCAGTAGCGCCAGCGAGTAGCGCTACTGCGCTACCGAGTAGCGCTACCGTAGCGCCCTGAAACGAGGACAGCATGACCCGCGCCAAGTCCCGGCTTCCGCAGATTCCCGACCGCCTCGCCGCCCTGGTCGACCCCCGCCTCGTCGGCGCCCGGTGCGCCGGCCGATCCCCGCTGTGGGACGAGGAACTACCGGACGAGACCCCCGAGGCCCGATCGGCGCGACTCGCCTACGCCGCCCGCATCTGCTCCGGCTGCCCGGTGCGATCCGCGTGCCGCTCCGCCGCGGTCGAACTCGACCACCCGATCGGCCTGTGGGCCGGTCGCCTCCACAACCCCGCCGGCACCCCCGGCCGACCCCGAAAGGCCACAGCATGAACGACAACAGCATCCCGAACCCACTTCCCTCGCACGCGATGATCGTCGACGACAACGGTCAGCCGCTCAGCGTCATGGATATCGACCGGATGCAGTCCGACAGCATCGAACTCGCCTACGAAATGGCGATGCACTGCGGCGACCAGGACGCCCTCGACGCCATCGCCGCGAAATGGCTGACCAGGGTCGGAGTCGACGGGTTCGGATACGTCGCGGCCGGCGCGCTACGGATGATGACCCACTTCATCCTCGACCCCACATTGCAGACCGTCGACCAACTCGCCCCGCAACTGCGCTTCCGCGACAAGCTCGCCGATGCCTACCGCAACTTCAAGGACACGCTATGAAGCTCCGCGCCCGCAACATCCGCCCCGAAGTCCTCACCGACCCGACCGCCGCCCGGCCCGTCCTGATCCGGCTCTGCGGTCTGTGGCTGGCCCTCACCCCCACCGAGGCATACGCCCTTGCCGACCAACTCCACGACGCCGCAGACAAGGCACAGGAGAAATGACCCTTCACATCACCAGCGAAGACCAGAAGCACGCCACCGCGACCGTTGCCCACTACCTCAGGGGGGACTACCTCGCCGTGGCTGCCCTTCTCGACACCCTCGACCCCCACCGGTTCGGGCAGTTCACCGCCGGCATCCTCGCAATCTTCGACGTCATCGTCGATGAGGACCGCCGCGAAGAACTCGCCGACCAACTCGCCGACATGTGCACCCAACTCTAGGAAGGAACCCGCCCGTGAGAATCCGACTCAAAGCCCTGCACCGCCGCGAAGTCCTCGCCTATGTCGACGACGGCATCCGAGTCCGAGGTGAACTCACCTCGAACCGCCGCCGCTGGACATGCAGCGCCTGTGCCCCAGCCCCATCCGTTCACTGCGACCACGTCGCCATAGTGGAGAAGCTCATCACAGGAGGAGTCGAAACAGTATGAGCAGCAACGATATCGGACCGCAATACACACAACCTGACCCGCGAGGATGGTTGGTGTTCGAGTACCTGCCCGACCACCTTCAGGCCCGAGAAGACGCCACCCTCGCAGCCGACCACGAACGCGCAGCGCATGGACTCCGTAGTTTCACCCGGCCGGCCACCGACACCGAACGTGTACTGCTCGAGCATCTCGGCTACGGACACATCACCGAGGAGGGCACCCGGGCACTGCCCACCGATCTCGCCACCACCGTCGTCTACCACTCGCCCGGCATCCGCCGACGCACCTTCCCCGCACTGGAGGCATGACCATGACCGAACCCACCCCCACCGCTCCCGTCATCGACGAGACCCCGCAGACAGAGCTTCCCGACGCCGGGCACCTGCCAGCCGCCGAGACGGACCCAGCCCCCGCCGAACCCGAATCGCCCAACGCCGAAGCCGCCAGATACCGGCACCGCGCAAAGGAAGCCGAAGCGGCCCGCGACACCCTCGCCGAACGACTCACCGGATACGAGCGACGCGACGCCGAACGCTACGCCGACAATCTCGCCTCCCCCTCCGACCTGTGGGCCGCAGGCGTGCAACTCGACGATCTCCGAGCCGAAGACGGCACCATCGACGAGAACCTCGTGCGCGCCGCAGTCGACGCAGTACTCGCCGAACGACCGCACTGGGCGGCACGCCGTGTCCCGCTGCCCATCCCCGGAGCAGGAGCACGCCCCGGCGACCGGCCCACACTGAGCTGGTCCGATGTAATCCGCGGCTGACCGAACACAGAGGGGGTGCCGACACAGCACCCCCTCTGTGTCGCTCCATCGCGATAGACTCATCACGCCACAGTGAGCAAGGCCAGGTGCCAGCCACCGTGACACGCAGCCCCAGGAGGGCACTCCGGTAGCGCCAGGCGTGCACCCGAGATCACGTCACCGAACACACCCCTCCTCGGAAGGCTCCATCATGGCAGTGAACACCACCACCGGCGCACCCGTCCTCACCCCGGCACAGGTCGCCGAACTCGTCATCCGCCCCACCCTCGAGCAGTCCCTCGCCGGAAATCCCGCGATCGCCACCACCGTGCGGATCGAGTCGCATGAGCTGCGCATCCCCGTCCTGACCAACGACACCGGCGCCGTCTGGGTCAACGAAGGCCAAGAGATCAGCACCAACGACGTCGTGCTCGACGAGGAACTCGTCACCCCCAGCAAGCTCGCCCGCGTCGTCCCGATCACCCGCGAACTTGCCAACGATTCGAGCCCGGCAGCGACACAGATTGTCGGCGACTCCATCGCCCGGTCCCTCGCCAAGGGCATCGACCAGGCGTTGTTCGCCACGGTCGCATCCCCGGCACCGGCCGGCCTCTCGACCCTATCCGGTATCGGCTCGATTCCCGCAGGCACCGCATGGACCAGCTTCGACTGGGCTGCCGATGCACTGTCCGCCGCCGAAACCGCCGGCGCGCAACTCACGTCCTGGGTCACCTCCCCGGCCGTGGCACTCGCACTGTCCAAGCTGCGCAAAGCCACCGGCAGCAACGAGGCTCTGCTCGGTGCCGACCCGACGCAGCCGACGCGCCGCATCATCGCAGGTCTGCCGCTGTTCATCTCACCAGACATCGAAGCGAACACGATCCTCGGTATCCCTGCCGCGCACGTGTACACCGTGGTGCGCGAGGACGCCGAAGTCGTGTCGGACTCGAGTGTGTTCTTCACCTCGGACCGCGTCGCGATCAAGGGCACCGTGCGCGTCGGGTTCGGATTCACCCACCCCGCAGCAGTCCAGAAGATCACGGTGACCGCATGAGCACCGTAACCGTGACCGCGATCGGTCCGCACCTGCTCTACGCAGACGGGGCGCACCACGGAGCAGGTCACCCCGTCACCGTGCCCCGAGCGCTCGCCGACAAGTGGATCCGCAACGGATGGGCCCTCGCCGTCGTCCCTGAGACTGCACCCAGGAACGAAACCAAGGCACGTGCCAGCAAGACCACCACCAAGGCCGGCCCCACCGAGGGCTGACCGTCACCTAGCTGCGATACACCGCGGGTCCCTACGCCAGACGTTTCCCACGGCGTTAAGCACCTCCAGCAAGGCCCGGTTCGTTCTCACTTTCTGACCGGGACGCTGCCCGCGGTGTATCGCGCTCCGCCTGTCCCCGCCTGTCCCCGCGCGTGACCAGTTGCCTACCCCCCACCCCCATACCCCCCAAAGGACCCTCCCTCCCCGACCGCGGGAGAGGTGAGAAAATGGCAAGACGGGTTCAGACATTCCGGCTCCGGGACGCTCTGGGATGTGGCAGGTCGACGGCTGCACCACATTTCGGCCGGCGGAGGGGTAGATGGTTCCCGTCTCCTGGCGGATGTCGCGGGGTCGTCCCGTACTGCCTGCGATCGGGAAAGGTTTCAGGTCGGGTCGATTGTGCCGGCGGCTGCGATGAGGGCGGCCGCCACGGCACGTGCGTCGGCCGCATCGAGGTCGATCAGATCCGGGACGTCCACGCGGATCCGGGCCCGGCCGTGCTCGAGGCCGCGGTCGCGGGCGTACTCGTCCACGATCACCGCCACCGACCAGCTCGCATCGGCCGGCCCGAAACTCCGGTCGTAGGTGCGCACCGGGGTCGTGTCCTCGGCCTCGACCGAATCGAACTCCGGCAACGGCCCGTCGAACCAACTCGGCACGCTCTCGTGCGGATACTGCGCGTTCGCTGCCTCGAGCACGAGCCCGATCATCGCGGATCGCTCGAGCAGCTCGGCGTAGTGGGCGTGGGGGTCGAAGTGGTGCACGGTGACGGGTCTCCCAGGGTCGGTTCGGAGTTGTGGAGGGATTCCCCGCAACTGATCTTGCTGTCGTTTCTCAGGCCGGAAACGCTACGGCGAGTGGAAGGGAGTGGACGCCCTGGGGGCGGCTGTACCGGACCGAGCGGACACCGCAGAGCGGTGCCTGTGCTAGCTGCCCCTTCCCCAACGTCGCCCGGTCGCCATGCCCTCATAGACCGTCTGAGCCAACACGTGTAGCCCCGGCACCGTGTGGTGACGTGGCTGTGTTGGACCCGTTCGGACGTGTCGACCCGTACTCGATCGGGTGCCCCGCGCCGTTCGCGGGGACTGGGGGTGAATCACGGACTGCACTGGGGTACGTCGGGTGCAGCAGAAACGACGTGCAGAGGCTCACGGACCGCGGCGTGCAGGGCCGTGGGGGTACGCGAAAGTGCGGACCCCCACGACGCAACAGGCCGGGGGGTTCAGCGGGTAGTGAACTGATCGGCGTTGCGACGCCGCCACAGCTCATCGGACACGCGCAGGCATTCGGGGCACATCTGCTGCGGGCGGGAACCGTACCGGTCGTGCCCCTCTGCGGGCGGGAGGACGCGGAAGTCCCGCGTCTGGCCGCATCGGGCCGGTACCTCGACGCCGTCACGGATGGCGCGCTTGAGGTTCCCGCGGGTCACCAGGTGAATCAGCTTGTCGGTAGTCATGCCGCACCACGCTTCCCGGCGCCGCGAAAAAGTCCGTGACCAGCCACTTTGTCGGCGCCGACAATGTTTCTGCTGACGGTGTCGACATGCAGCTGCTCGGCGGGGATGCAGCATTCGAGGGCGGGGCAGCTGTCGATCGGCTCGAGGACGACGGTGGCGCACAGTTCGCCGGCGCACACGTGGAAGTCCAGGACTTCGAGGACACGTTCGCCGGGGCCGGCGGTGAGCGTGGATAGACTGCTGGGACGGTTCATCGGACTACCTTCCGATCGGGCCGAGGCCCTGGAAGGTGTTCGCGCACCGACCGGGGCCGTTCTGTTTCGGTGACGGAAGGCACGTGGGGAGGGTCGATTGCCCGGAGATTGCACCCCACCCCTGCTAGGGTGGTCGAAACCGCCGCTGATCTGCGGTTTCTGTGGTGCCCCCGGCAGGACTCGAACCTGCGACCTAGAGATTAGAAGGCTCTTGCTCTATCCAGCTGAGCTACGGAGGCGCGGCCAGAATCTTAACTGTTTGCCGGTGCGTGCCCGACCGAGGCCCCGCCGCTGCCGGCGCGGTGGGCGCGTGCGTCCCGATCGGGCGGCGAATCCGCCCGTCGCGCCGCGAGCGCGGGCATACACTCCGTAGGTAGCTGAAATGTGAGGTATGCCACATGCAAGTACCTTCGGCTTTCGAATACGAGCGCGCCACCGGCATCGAACACGCCATCGCTCTACTGGACGAACGCGGCGAGGAAGCCCGAGTCGTCGCTGGTGGGCACAGTCTCCTGCCGATGATGAAACTGCGGCTCGCCGGCCCCGAGTGTCTGATCGACATCAACGACCTGGCCGGCGAGCTCGGCTACATCGCCGTCGAGCCCGACGTCGTGCGGATCGGCGCGCTGGCGCGGCACCGCGAACTCCTCGAAAACGAGGCGCTCGCCGAGATCTTCCCGATCTTCCGCGACGCCGAACGCGTCATCGCCGACCCCGTGGTGCGCAACCGCGGCACGATCGGCGGGTCGCTGTGCCAGGCCGACCCCGCCGAGGACCTGTCCACCGTGTGCCAGGTCCTCGACGCATCGGTCGTGCTGCGCGGTCCGCGCGGCAGCCGGACGCTGACGATGGAGGAGTTCCACCTGGGCCCCTACGAGACGACCGCCGCCGCCAACGAACTGCTCGTCGAGGTCCGGCTGCCGCGACGGGGCCGCGGGTCGAGCGCCTACGCCAAGGTCGAGCGACGAACGGGGGACTGGGCGATCGCCGCCGCCGGCGCGGCGGTGTGGATGAGCGACGGCGCCATCGACGACGCGCGCGTCGGCCTCACCGCGGTCCGGGCGGACGCGCAGGCCCTGGCCGGCATCTCCGACCGGCTGCGCGGCGCGACGCCGTCCGAGGACCTCTACCGCGAGGCCGGCGAACTCGCCGCCGCCGCGAGCGACCCGGTCGCGGACCAGCGCGGCACCGTCGACTACAAACGCCACCTCGCCGCGGAGCTCACGGTGCGGACCCTGCGCCGCGCCGTCGAGCGGCTCACCACCTCCGAAAGGGGTTGACCCGATGCGTGTTTCGATGACCGTCAACGGAGACGAGGTCAGTGCCGAGGTGGAACCGCGGCTGCTGCTCGTCCACTTCCTGCGCGATCACCTCGGCCTGACCGGCACGCACTGGGGCTGCGACACCAGCAACTGCGGCACCTGCGTCGTCGCGGTCGACGGCGAGCCCGTCAAGTCGTGCACCATGCTCGCTGCCATGGCGAGCGGCCACGACGTGCGCACCGTCGAGGGACTCGAGCGCGACGGCGTGCTCGACCCCGTCCAGGAGGGCTTCATGCGCTGCCACGGGCTGCAGTGCGGCTTCTGCACCCCCGGCATGATGATCACCGCCCGCGCCCTGCTCGACCGCAACCCGGACCCCGACGAGCAGACCATCCGCGAGGCGATCTCCGGGCAGATCTGCCGCTGTACCGGCTACACCACCATCGTGCGGTCCGTCCGCTGGGCCGCCGAACACCCCGCCACCGAGAAGGCGCCGTCATGACCGCCGTCGACCCGACCCCCGAGCTGCTCGACACCGTCGACAACGACGAGAAGCCGTGCGGCCACGGCCGCATGCTGCGCAAGGAGGACCCGCGATTCATCCGCGGCCACGGCCGCTTCGTCGACGACGTGCAACTACCCGGCATGCTGCACCTGGCGATCCTGCGCTCCCCGGTCGCGCACGCGAAGATCCTCGGCATCGACACCAGCGCCGCGCAGGCCCACCCGAAGGTGCGGGCCGTCGTCACCGGCGCCGACCTCGCGGACAAGGGCCTGGCCTGGATGCCGACCCTGTCCAACGACGTCCAGGCCGTCCTCGCCACCGACAAGGTCCGCTTCCAGGGCCAGGAGGTCGCCTTCGTCGTCGCCGAGGACCGGTACTCCGCCCGCGACGCCCTCGAACTCATCGACGTCGAGTACGACATCCTCGATCCGGTCGTCGACGTCCGTCGCGCCCTCGCACCCGAGGCCCCGGTGATCCGCACCGACCTCGAGGGCAAGACCGACAACCACTGCTTCGACTGGGAGACCGGGGACGCCGCCGCCACCGAAGCCGCGTTCGCGAAGGCCGACGTGATCACCCGGCAGGAGATGGTCTATCCCCGGGTGCACCCGGCGCCGATGGAAACCTGCGGTGCCGTGGCCGACTACGACCGGATCACCGGCAAGCTCACGCTGTGGTCGACGAGCCAGGCGCCGCACGCCCACCGCACCCTCTACGCCCTCGTCGCGGGTCTGCCCGAACACAAGATCCGGGTGATCGCCCCGGACATCGGCGGCGGGTTCGGCAACAAGGTGCCCATCTATCCCGGGTACGTCTGCGCGATCGTCGCGTCCCTCGTCACGGGCAAGCCGGTCAAGTGGATGGAGGACCGCAGCGAGAACCTGGTGAGCACCGGCTTCGCCCGCGACTACGTGATGGTCGGTGAGATCGCAGCGACCCGCGAGGGGAAGATCCTCGCGATCCGCACCCAGGTCCTCGCGGACCACGGCGCGTTCAACGGCACCGCCGCCCCGGTGAAGTACCCGGCCGGCTTCTTCGGGGTGTTCACCGGCAGCTACGACATCGAGGCCGCCTACTGCCACATGACCGCCGTCTACACCAACAAGGCGCCCGGCGGCGTGGCCTACGCGTGCTCGTTCCGCATCACCGAAGCCGTCTACCTCGTCGAGCGGCTCGTGGACTGCCTGGCCTACGATCTCGAGCTCGATCCGGTGCAGCTGCGGCTGCAGAACCTGCTGCGGCCCGAACAGTTTCCGTACACCAGCAAGACCGGATGGAAGTACGACTCCGGCGACTACGCGACCACCCTGCGCAAGGCGGCGGAGATGGTCGGGTACGAGGAGTTGCGCCGCGAGCAGGCCGAGCGCCGCGCGCGGGGCGAACTGATGGGCATCGGCGTGGCGTTCTTCACCGAGGCCGTCGGTGCCGGCCCCCGCAAGGACATGGACATCCTCGGTCTCGGCATGGCCGACGGCTGCGAGCTGCGCGTGCACCCCACCGGCAAGGCGGTGGTGCGGCTGTCCGTGCAGACCCAGGGCCAGGGGCACGAGACGACGTTCGCGCAGATCGTCGCCGAGGAACTCGGCATCCCACCCGAGGACATCGACGTCGTGCACGGCGACACCGACAACACCCCGTTCGGTCTCGGCACCTACGGCAGCCGGTCCACCCCGGTCTCCGGCGCGGCCGCCGCCCTCGTCGCGCGCAAGGTCCGCGACAAGGCCCGGATCATCGCCTCCGGCATGCTCGAGGTGTCCGTCGCCGACCTCGACTGGACCAAGGGCTCCTTCCACGTCAAGGGCGATCCGACCGCGTCGGTGACCATCCAGGACATCGCGATGCGGGCGCACGGCGCCGGCGATCTGCCCGAGGGTGTCGAGGGCGGACTCGAGGCCCAGATCTGCTACAACCCCGAGAACCTCACCTACCCGTACGGGGCGTACTTCTGCGTCGTCGACGTCGACCCCGGCACGGGTGAGGTGACGGTCCGCCGATTCCTCGCCGTCGACGACTGCGGCACCCGCATCAACCCGATGATCATCGAGGGCCAGGTCCACGGCGGACTCGTCGACGGCATCGGGATGGCGCTGATGGAGATGATCGAGTTCGACGAGGACGGCAACTGCCTCGGCGGCTCGCTCATGGACTACCTCATCCCCACGGCCATGGAGGTGCCGCACTTCGAGACCGGGTTCACCGTCACCCCGTCGCCGCACCACCCGATCGGCGCCAAGGGCATCGGCGAGTCCGCGACCGTCGGCTCGCCGCCCGCCGTGGTCAACGCCGTCGTCGATGCCCTGCGCCCCTTCGGGGTGCGGCACGCCGACATGCCGCTGACCCCGTCCCGGGTGTGGGAGGCGATGCAGGGCCGGCCCACCCCGCCGATCTGACCCACCGGCCCGAACCAGGGAGAGCCGTATGGACCTGACGATGCGTGCCGCGGAACTGACCCGCCGGCGCCGGGCGTTCGTCCGTGCCACCGTGGTGCGCGCCCAGCGGCCGACGTCCGCGCGGCCCGGCGACTGCGCGCTGGTACTCGACGACGGCACGATCGAAGGCTTCGTCGGTGGCCAGTGCACCGAGACCTCGGTGCGGGACGCCGCGCGACAGGCCCTGACCACGGGGGAGAGCACCCTGCTGCGGGTCCTGCCCGGCACCGCGCAGACCTTCCCCGACACCCCGGGGGCCACCGTCGCGGTCAATCCGTGCCTGTCGGGCGGCGCGACGGAGATCTTCCTCGAGCCGCAGCTACCCGCCCCGATGCTCGTCGTGTCGGGGTCGACGCCGGTGGCCGAGGCCGTCGCGGACTTCGCCGCGCGGCTCGACTTCGTGGTCGACCGCCTCGAGCCGGGCGCCACGCCCGCCGCCGACGCCGCGGCCGTCGTCGTCGCGAGCCTCGGTGGCGAGGAGCCGGGCGTCATCCGGGCCGCTCTCGACGCCGGGATCGGCTACGTCGGGCTCGTCGCCAGCCGGCGGCGCGGCGCCGACGTGCTCGCGCAGGCCGAGGTGCGCCCCGACGAACGAGCGCGCGTGCACACCCCCGCGGGTCTCGACATCGGGGCGCGCACCGCCGCGGAGATCGGGCTGTCGATCGTCGCCGAACTGGTGCAGGCGGTCCGCCGCGAGAATCTCGGGTCGCCCACCGCGCCGATCGCGGCCCCGCACACCGCGGTGGACCCCGTGTGCGGGATGACCGTCACCGTCACCGCCGACACGCCGCATCTGTCCGACGCCGGCACCGATGTGTGGTTCTGCTGCCCGGGATGCCGCCGCGCCTACCAGAAGGAACACGCCACGTGTTCGTGACGGGACCGGCTCCGGGAGCCGGCCGATGAGCGTGTTCGCCGACGTCGACGACGTCGTCCGCCGGTTCGACGACCGGGACTACCTGCTCGACGAGGGCACCGCCACCGCCCTGTATCTCGCGGTGGAACTCGGCCGGCCGCTGCTGCTCGAGGGCGAACCCGGCGTCGGCAAGACCACCGCCGCCAAGGCCCTCGCCGCCGCCGTGGGCACCGAGCTGATCCGGTTGCAGTGCTACGAGGGTCTCGCCGCGAGCGAGGCCCTCTACGACTGGAACTACCAGCGGCAGCTGCTCGCGATCCGGCTCGCGGAAACCCGCGGCGAGACGCTGCGCGAGGCCGACCTCTACACCGAGGAGTTCCTGCTCGAACGGCCGGTGCTGCGCTGCGTGCGCCACCGCGGGCCCACCGTCCCGGTGCTGCTCATCGACGAGATCGACCGGGCCGACGACGAATTCGAGGCGCTGCTGCTCGAGTTCCTCGGCGAGTACTCGGTCACGATCCCCGAACTCGGCACCCTCGCCGCCGCTCGGCCCCCGATCGTCGTGCTCACCTCCAACCGCAGCCGCGACCTGCACGACGCGCTGCGCCGGCGCTGCCTGTACCACTGGATCGACTATCCGGACCGGCACCGCGCCGTGGCGATCCTGCGCCGCACCGTCCCCGCCGCGAACCTCGCGCTGGTCGAATCGGCCGCCGACTTCGTCGCCTCCGTGCGCCGGCTGGACCTGGACAAGGCGCCGGGCATCGCCGAGACCATCGACTGGGTGTCCGCACTCGTGGCGCTCGGAGTGGCGGATCTGGTCCACCCGGGCGCGGTGGCGACACTGACCGCGCTCGCCAAGACCCCCGACGACCGGACCACCATCCGCGCCGAATACGAGGAGTTCCGCGCGTGAGCAGCGCGCTGCTGCTGCGCGGCGTCGACCTCGCCGCGTTCACCGTGGCGCTCACCGACCGGTTGCGCCGCGCCGGCGTGCCCGTCGCCGCGACCGCCACCGCGACCCTGGTGCGGGCACTGCGCCTGCACCCGCCGCGCACCCGCAGTCGCCTGTACTGGACGGCGCGGATCGCCCTCGTCGACCGGCAGGACGCGCTCGAGGCATTCGACGCCGTCTTCGCCGAGGTCTTCGACCAGCAGGCGCTCGCCGTCGACCCGCACGCCCGGCGCACCGGACCCGACGGGGCGACGGGCGCGGGGGAGACCACCGTGCCGGCGCCGCACGCGCCGCCGGGGGCGCCGCAGTCCGGTGTGCCGTGGCACACCGGCGCCCCGCGTCGATCCGGCGGACCCGGCGAGACGGGCCGGCCCGGGCCGTGGGCGCCGAGCCCCGTCGAGATCGTCGCCGACCAACCGTTCGGCGACCTCCGGCCCGAGGACCTGCGCCTGCTGGGGCAGTGGCTCGAGCAGGCCCGGGTGCGCTGGCCGCGGCGCCTCGGCCGCCGCCGCACGCCGCACCACCACGGCCGCCTCGACGTGCGGGCCACCCTCGCCGCCTCCCGGCACACCGGGTTCGAGCTGATCCGTCTGTGCCGGGCGCGGCCGATCCGCCGGCCGCGCCGGATCGTGGTGCTGTGCGACGTGAGCCGGTCCATGCACGGCTACGCCGACACCTACCTGCACCTGATGCGGGCCGCGGTGCGCGCCGGCGACGCCGAGGTGTTCGCGTTCTCCACGAGCCTGACCCGGCTCACCGCGACCCTGGCGCACCGCTCCGCCGAGCACGCCGTCGCCCGCGCCAACGACACGGTCGTCGACCGCTACGGCGGCACCCACA
>SWCF01004412.1_pt1 | contig 24067 bp, 22 predicted proteins | sample 4690081 | NCBI WGS metagenome assembly SWCF01 (sample SAMN10267280, study PRJNA491770) | bioreactor metagenome | isolation source: DHS bioreactor inoculated with | place: Japan: off Shimokita Peninsula
ACCAGCAAGTCCATGTCCTTCATCGGACGTAAGGCTGGATCGGGGTAGAGCATGTGAGCCAGCGCAATCCCTTTGAGCACCAGAAACGGATTTTCACCCTGTCGAAAGGAAGCGCCTAATTCAATCAGGGTGTCTGTACGCACCTGGTTGATCAACCGGTGACGTAAGGCTAATGCGGATAATCCTCTCAGGATTTCCTGTGGAACAGATACATCTGATTTTCGAAGATGGTAATTGACCAGGGGTGCCATGCCTTGCTTTTCGGCTTCGATGAGCAGGTTCTGCCAGTTATCGATTTGTCTGGAAGCAAATTGGATTTGGGATTTGAGCTCATCAGAGTGTTCGAAATGAGCGCAAAGTGAAAAAAGCGGGAGGAAGGAATCTGCGTGCATGGTCATCATTAATAATTGTATTCGGTTTTTAATGAATGTTGTGGTTGTTATTATTACCCCGTCCTGGGTTTCTGAGCTTCCGAGAAAAACTATTGCCGACCTCCTGCGAGTATTACCAATGCCCGACCTTTCTGTGGCTGAAGCCCATCATGGACGAATTGGACAGGCGCACTCAGGTTTTTATGAATTAATCTTGCCGCCGCCTCCAACAATTAAGACAATTGCTGCGAGAAAACCCATCAGCTTATCGGCACTAAAGCCTTGTAGTACAATATTAACCACAGTGATCATTAATACCACGAGCCCTACAATCACGCTTAACACTACCCAGCCACGCCGGGTAGTCACTTTGTAGGATTTTCTGGTCCGGATCCGTAGTATAGTAAATGTGACCAAACTAACTATGCCCAAAGAGATCGAGATTAATACCACATTTTCAGAAGTGAGCCTCAAGTCCTGATAGATCAAACCTAATATTAAAAAGGCTCCCCAGAGAATTGATAAAGCACGCATGAGTTCCTCAATGACAATGTTTATGATTTTCATCAAAGACTTTAACCTTTCTAAGGGAAAGAAGTGGTGACCTGTGAATCAATTCAAGGCACACTTTCCCCAATGAAATACAATCACTGGATAACATACCCTCAGTATAATCTGAAAAAATCCCCCCTCTAGATGATAAAAGGGAGGATTTATGAAAGCAATTTTATTTCAATATTATTCCACCATTTGAACAACAACTACATCAAAGCCATCAACCATTTCAAACCTTAACGTGACCGGTTCGTCAGGATTAATTTGAACAGGTTGTGTACCAGCAAACTCCAATTCCCATTCCACGTATCCATACTCATCCGTCGGTTTTGTTGATTCTATAACACCATTCACATATAAGGTTACATCCTTACCTTCTACCGGGTAAGGAACACCAGGTCTCTTGGTGGAAGATGTCGCTTGATTATCTTCTTCTGCAATCGGTTGGGAGGATACCAGGGCGGTTGCTAAAATACCATCTTGAAGTCGTTCATAACCACCGCGTATATAATCCGGTGTTGGGGTTGGCGAAGATGCCTGGGCATGAACGGGTAAAACTCCAGTCTTTACCACTGGTTTAAGCCATTTTTCCGGCACAAAACCAGCAGCCACAATTCCACTACTGCCAGCGATGATGGCTTTCAGGGCGTCCCGGCGGGTGATTTTCTTTTCCATATAATTCCTCCAAATCATTCCGATCATTGAATAATTAGAATTATACATAACCCTGCAAGGAAAATCAATCATTTGACAATTTTTGTTAATTTTATAGATGAAATTCTATTCATTTATTCAAATTGTGTCAGCATAAATGTATCATAATTCTTCTCATAATTTTCATTTTCACATTATACTTACCCTGTGCAAGCATCCGCTGAATTTCGTATCCCTGAGCACTATGCCACTGATAAGCGTGGACCATTACGTTGGATCTGGTCGCATGCGATTCGCCAATGGGTATTTATCATCGCTTCCTTAATTGGCGCTTTTGGCAATGCAGCCATGATGGCAGTCGTTCCCATCCTGACCGGTGAGGCCTTCAACATTGTGCTCTCCGGCAACATAGACCTCAAACGGCTGGGGCAGATTGCGCTGCTCATGGCCGGGTCACAAGTGCTGCGCGGTGTGCTGCAACTGGGGCGCAATTATGGCTTCGAATTCACTGCCCAGCGCATCGAACGCGAAGTGCGTTATGAGCTTTACACCAACCTGCTCGGAAAGAGCATGACCTTCCACAATCTGCAACCGGTGGGCGATACCATGGCGCGCGCTACCAATGACGTGCGCGAGGTCAACTATATGTTCAGTCCGGGCTGGAATGTGGTTATCGGCTCGCTGAACTTCCTGATCATGCCCTTGATTTTTGCCAACAGTTACCATCCCGATCTGCTGTTGGTCCCGATTATCTTCACGATCTTATATGGGTTTTCGTTGTGGCACTATCTGGCCACCCTCAGCCCGATCACCATCCAGGTGCGGCATGCCTTTGGGCAGCTGAACACACGTCTGGCGGAAGCCCTGGATGGCATTGAAATTGTAAAAGGCAGCGCTCAGGAAAACCAGGAAGTGCTGCGCTTTGGGAAAAACGTCCACGAGTATCGTGATTCAATGGTGCGCCAGGGGGATGTGGAAGCGCGTTTCCTGCCGCTGCTGCTGCTCGGTTTTGCGCTGGCGGGTGGATTGTTGCACGCCATGCTGCTCTATCGTCAGGGTGCCATCAATACCGGTGATGTGGTCTCCTATTTTGGTTTGCTCTCCATGCTTGGCTTTCCGGTTTTCGCCTCGATGTGGGCTTACTCGCGCATTGCACTCGGCGTTGCCGGTGCTCGCCGCATTCTTGAATTGATCAACCGCACCACCGATCTGGATCAAAACCAGGGCGGATACGGCAGCCCTATGCGCGGTGAGGTGGAATTCAAAAATGTAAGCTTTGCGTACGAGGGCAATGATCCGATCCTAGAGAACATCAACATTAAAATTAAACCAGGCCAGACGGTAGCGATTGTGGGCCAAACTGGATCCGGGAAGACTTCGCTGGTACGCCTGATCAACCGCACGTACGATGTCACCAACGGTCAGGTGCTGGTGGATGGCGTCGATGTGCGGGAGTGGGATCTGGAAGAGCTGCGCCAGCAAATCTCCATCATCGAGCAGGATATTTTCCTCTTCTCGCAGACCATTGCCCAGAATATCGCCTTTGGCCGGCCGGATGCCAGCCTGGAGGAAATTATTCAGGCTGCTAAAAATGCCCAGGCGCATGAGTTTATCAGTGACTCCGCGGAAGGTTACCAGACCGTGATCGGGGAACGAGGTGTCACGCTTTCGGGCGGCCAGCGCCAGCGGCTGGCATTGGCGCGCGCCTTTCTGACCAATCCGCACATTCTGATTCTGGACGATTCCACCAGTGCCATCGACTCGGAGACAGAGGACTTGATCCAGCGGGCTATTTACGCAGCCGCCAAAGGACGCACCACTTTCATCATCACCCACCGCCTCTCCCAGATCCGCTGGGCAGACCAGATTCTTGTGCTGCGCGGTGGGGAACTGGTGGCAGCCGGCAATCATGATGATTTAATGAAAACATCGGAAGCCTACCGGAGGATATTCAGTGAATAAAGGAGAACAGGTTCTACTGCGCTAGGACCCGCTGAGCTATGGGATTTTTTGCAGGCTTAAACGCAGAGAAATATGACCGCCAGTATACAGACCGGCAATTGATGGCCCGTATACTGACATATTTCCGGCCCTTTGTCAGACGCCTGGTGGTGATCGTTTTCGCCACGCTGCTGATCTCCGGCAGTGATGCCCTGCAACCTGTGATCGTCTCGCGCGGATTGGACCTGATGGGTAGCAACCCTGAGATACGCCGCATCTATCTGATCGCGATCGCCATTATGACGATCAGTTTCACCAGCTGGCTGATGAACTACATTCGCCGCCGGTTGACCGTGCGCGTGATTGCTGACCTGTTGGTTGAGCTGGCGACCCAGGCTTTTGAAGCCTCCACCGAGCACGACCTCTCCTTTTATGATCAGTACTCTTCCGGGCGCATCGCATCGCGTATCACCTCTGATACGATGCAATTTGGCGAGCTGGTCTCGCTGGTTACCGATGTCTCCTCGCAAATCATCGAATCCCTGATCCTGGCGGTGGTGCTCTTCAGCATCGATTGGCGCCTGACTCTGATCGTCCTCTCGCTGGTGCCCATCATCTTTGCCCTGACCCTGCTCTATCGCAAGGTGGCCCGAAAAGTGACTCGTGAGGGCATGCGCGCCATGGCAGAAGTGAACCAGACCATCAAAGAGACCGTCAGTGGGATTGCCGTCGCCAAGAATTTCCGCCAGGAAGCCAGCATCTTTGAAATCTTCGACAAGGCCAACCAGGTTTCCTATAAGGTTAATATCAATCGCGGGCTGGTGCTTTCGATCGTCTTCCCAACCCTCAACACTATTGGCGGGATTGTGACTGCCATCCTGGTATACAGCGGTGGGATCACCACCTCGCAGGGCATTGTGACCGCTGGCGCCTGGTACCTCTTCATTCTCAGTCTGGATCGTTTTATGCACCCGGTGATGAGCCTGGCAACCTTCTGGACAAATGTGCAGAACGGTCTTTCCTCCGCTGAGCGTGTTTTTGCCCTGATTGATGCCGATCACGACGTGGTGCAGACGGATGATCGTGAAACCCCGGATTTGCGCGGGGAGATTGAAATCTGTCATCTCAACTTTCACTATAAAGACACCGAGCCGGTGCTGCGGGATTTCAACCTGCACGTCCAGCCTGGTGAAACAGTGGCCCTGGTGGGGCACACCGGTGCCGGAAAATCCTCCATTGCCAAGCTGATTGCACGCTTCTATGAATACCAGTCGGGCAAGATTCTGATCGATGGCAAGGACATTCGCTCGTTCAACCTGAAAAATTACCGCCAAAAACTGGGTATCGTCTCTCAGGTGCCTTTTCTCTTCTCCGGCACCGTTATGGATAACATCTGCTACACCTGTGCTCAGGCAAATCCAACCGAGATTGAAGCGCTGGCGCGCCAGATTGGTGATGGCGAATGGCTGGAGACGTTGCCGAACGGGCTGTATACCGAAGTGGGGGAGCGTGGTTCCCGCCTTTCAATGGGACAACGGCAATTGGTCTCGCTCATGCGCGTGCTGGCACAAAAGCCGGCCATCTTCATCCTGGATGAAGCCACTGCCAGCATCGACCCCTTCACCGAATGGCAGATTCAGCAGGCTTTGAACCTAATTCTGGCGCAAACCACCTCGATCCTGATCGCACACCGCCTCTCCACCGTCAAATCAGCAAACCGCATCATCGTCATGCGCGAGGGCAGCATCATCGAAGAAGGGGATCACGCCGCCCTGATGCAGGCCAGTGGCCATTACGCCGAACTCTACAACACCTACTTCCGTCATCAGAGCCTGGAATATGTGGAAGAAGCCGGGTCCAGGGATTAGGGTTGCGCTGAAAGGGGAGAGAGGGGGAAGGCGAAAGGCGAAGGGTTGAGAGTTGAAAGGATCACAAAGTCGTAGGGTGGGTTCGTAACCCACCACGCCTTTGATTGCTCATCTCAACCCTCATTACGGCTCATCGCTTCCCACCTCTATCCTGAAATTGGCAACGGATCAGCCATGGATCCAATCTCGCACGTTTTGCATACATATGTGCCGAATCGCATAGTAAAACATGTCCAAATCGTAAAGGAAAACACGTCCAAATTGCAAAGTTGTGATTAAATTATTTTAATCGTTTGATGTTGAAGGAGATTAAATAATGGGTCGTAATTATTTACCTCGCATTGCGGATGAAATCCTGAAAGAAAACTCGAAACCTCTGGAGCAGTATGGATCACAGGACCCAAGTGGTGTGGAAAAACCTGGACTGCCAAAGAACAAGCAAAAAGTACTCTGATGATGCAGGACCCGGATCAAACACAAAATTATATGCGCATTGCAGATACCCAACCATTTCTTTTACCGGAAGGACATACCCCGCAATTGTTAGACGAATGGCAGATGGCTCCCGTTTTATGGGATGCAGTCCAGTTTGCTGTAGATGACCGCGCTGAACCGGGACAATTCATCCTGACTGGTTCTACCCTTCCTCTTAATCATGAAATCATGCATTCAGGAAGATCAGCCTGCCTGGAGCCCTGCCTTGCGAACCAAAACAGCGATAAGAACTTCACCCATACGACATTTTGTTGATCCATCTATTGCAGTTGCAGCGCTAGGAACAAATCCAGAAGGATTGCTAAAAGATTTCAATACATTCGGGCTTTTATTTGAGTCGTTATGCATACGAGATCTTCGAATTTATACACAAAATATTGGTGGGTATGTGTATCATTATCGTGATAAGACTGATCTGGAAGTGGATGCGATTGTCGCTCTGCATGATGGTCGCTGGGGAGCAGTCGAAATTAAAAACCTAAATCCTCAAACCTCAACCCTAGTATCCCCCTAGTATTTCATCCCAAAATATGCTATGGTAAATAATGTCTATTTGTAATTCAAGCCAAAGGAGAAAATAATGGGCAAAGATAAAGATAAGGATAAGGACAAGGATAAGAAGAAAGACAAGAAGAAGAAGAAAGACAAGAAAAAAGATAAGAAATAATATTTAGGGTTTAGAATTTAGTTTTGAGTTTTGAAGTTTTTCACGGTCGAATTATTGATTCACTGGTTGTTTATGCGTGCGCCACGACCTTTTGTTTCGTTTCGATGTGAATAAGCACGCATTCTGGGGGAGTTATATTGGTGTTCCTCTTTAAATAGTAATATCGGATAGCAGGGTGTTGGGCGGATAATTCGTTTCTCACCAGCACTTTTTATTTCATCCGAAATTCCCTCTTGAAATTGATATTTATTTCTGTTATTATATTTAGAATAAGAATTCTGATTCGGATATGAGAAAGGTAATCTTATGAAAAACGGTGTGCAACAACCGGTACAGGAGCGCAGTCTGCAGACCATGAACCAGATCCTCGATGCGGCCAGCCAATTGCTGGAGCAGAAACTCTTTGAGGAAATCAGCATTGCCGAGATCGTTGACCAGGCTGGCTGTTCTGTGGGGGCGTTCTATGGCCGCTTCAAGGACAAGGAATCTCTGCTGAAAGCCCTCGATGCGCGCCATTTTGAAACTTTCCATACGGGCTCACACCAGTTGATCTCCAAGCTGCAATCGAAGTCGGAACCCTTGCTGGTCGTGATTCGCAAAATGGTGCAATTCCTGGTGGATGTCTATGGCGGTCATCCTGGTTTGCTGCGTGCGCTGGTGTTATATGCCAAACAGCACCGCGACGAGGGATTCCAACTACGGGAACGGCGTGCCTGGGCGATGTATCCTCTCTTCCACGAAATTGTAGGTCTTCATCGTGCAGAAATTAAGCACCCCGACCCCGATTTCGCCATCCGCTTTGGTTTCATTCAGACCTTTTTTACTGCCAGTGAGATTCTGCTGTGGGGAACCCGCAACGACGAATTCACCATCCCCACGCATAAGCTGGTAGAGGAACTCACCCGCGCTTATCTTGCTTATCTGTGCGTCCAACCGTAAACCATACGGATTTTTATTGATTTCATTGGAGGAGAACATGGAAAAGAGACAGAGGTTGAACCGCCTGATTTTGTTTGGAGGCATTTATTTTGTAGAAGGGGCGGTACTGATTTATTTTTCAGCGTTCAGTGTGCTCTATTTGCGCACTTTCGACCTTTCTTTCTCGCGGATTGGCGTCATTGGCGGGATCAGTCTGATCCCCTTTGTGCTCAAGATCTTCATCGGGCTGCTGAGCGATAAGGTTAACCTGGCAGGCTGGGGTTATCGCAAACCATACATCCTGATCGGGCTGGTCTTGCAGGCGCTGGCAATTTTCTTCATCCAGTTTGTGAGTCCGGTCAGTCAGTTTCCGCTCTTCCTGGTTCTGATGCTGCTCACCGCGCTGGGGATGTCCACCTACGACACCTGTTCGGATGGTTTATCGATCGATACCACCCCGCCGGAAGACCGCGGTCTGGTGCAGGGCATCATGGTGGGGGGGGCGTGCGCTGAGCTCGATCATCTTTGCGGCAGTGTTTGGGCTGCTCTCAGCACGTGGCAACTGGTCGATGGTTTTCACGCTGATTGCTGTTTTGGCACTGGTGGTATTATTCATCGCTTTGCCGGTGAAAGAAGGCAAGCGACACATCGCTGAAGGCGCATACCAAAAAGATGCTTTCAAGGCTTTCAAGGATTGGGGCTTTATCCTCTTCCTGGTGTTGGGCATCCTTTACCCGCTGGCTCTTTACAGTGCCAACAGCATGATTGGGCCGTTCCTGAATGAAGTGTTGGGGGTTTCGCTGGATAGTGTGGGCGTGTATCTCTCCGTGTTTGGTATTGGTGCAGTATTGGGGGCTGTGGTGGGGGGACCTTTAATGAAACGCATCGGACGGCGCAACAGCATCCTGGCAGCTTTGCTGCTGACAACCATCGTAACCGCTGCCATGGCGCTGGTGCCCTCTGCTGGCCTGGCCTGGGTGGTGGTGTTCGTTTTTGGTGTGGCTTTTGGATATTACGAGACGGTGTACATGGCCATGGGGATGGACTTCAGCGACCCGCGCATTGCCGCTTTTATGTTCTCGATCATCATGGCGGTCGGCAATATCGGTATTGGGCTGGGACAGCCATTGGCCGGCGTGCTGGTGGATGGCATGGGTTTTAAAGCCATGTTCTTGATCCTGGCTGTTGTGCATGTGCTTTCCCTGCCGCTGGTATTTGGCATTTTCAAAGTGCGCAAGGAAGGCATACCTCAATAAAAAGGACGCTCTGAATGATCGAAATGAACAGCAAGAAAGGTTCCTGAGGAGGAAGCAATGAAGATAGTGGATGTAAAAATCCGGCCGCTGAATTTGGAGCCGCTGGTGGCACTGACGGTGGCGTATGGCAGTTATGAAGTCTTTGAATACGCCTTGCTGGAATTGGTTACGGATGAAGGTTCGCCTGGTCTGGGAGAAGCCGCCCCGGATGTGGCAGTGACTGGTGAGACCCAGGCATCTGACATAGCAGCCTTGCAAGCCGCCCGCGAGGTGCTGATCGGGAAGAATCCCTTTGACTTTGTCAACATATTGCGCGAGCTGGAAGCCCTCATCCCGCAAGCACCGGCGGCGCGGGCAGCCGTGGATATGGCCCTTTATGATCTGATGGGTAAGGCACTAAAACTGCCGCTGTACACGCTGCTCGGTGGAAAAATGCGTGAGGCTGCGATTGCCTATCCGGTCATCCCCCTGGACACACCGCAGATCATGGCGGCCACTGCCAGTCAGTATGCGGCTGGGGCAAAAACCCTGAAGCTGAAGATCGGTGGCACCATTGCAGAAGATGTTGCCCGCCTGGCTGCCATTCGCGCTGCCATTGGAGATCAGATCAAATTGCGGGTGGATGTCAATCAGGGCTGGGGCGATGCCCAGACAGCCATTGCTGCCATTCAGGCTTTGCAGGAATTTGACCTGGAATACGTGGAACAGCCGGTCAAAGACTCGGATATTGAAGGCATGGCCGAGGTCTGCCATGCGGTGGACGTGCCCATTATGGCGGATGAGAGCCTGCACAGCCCCGCGGATGCACGCCAGATCATTGCCCGACAAGCGGCGGATATGTTCAATATCAAGCTGATGAAATGCGGCGGTATTCTGCGCGCTTTGGAGATCCTGTCCCTGGCCGAAGCGGCTGGCATTCCCTGCATCGTTGGCTCGATGGGGGAGAGCAGCATCGCCAGCGCTGCCGCGGTGCATTTATCTGTCGCCAGAAATATTCTGGCCTGTGAAGCCATTGGCCCACTGTTCGTCAAAAATGATCCCGCTACCGGTTTCCTGGTGGACATGCAGCGCATGCTCTTGCTGCCATCGCAGGCACCCGGGCTGGGAGTGGCATGGAAATGAAACCCATGGCGGATATCGGAGAGCGTGCAGCCCGCTTACTGAGCGAATATATTCAGATCAACACCACCAACCCGCCTGGCAATGAAGCCCAAACAGCCGAATTCTACGCCCAGCAACTGCGTCAACGTGGGCTCGAGCCACACATCTATCCCAGTGCACCCGGCCGGGCTAATGTTGTCGCCCGTCTGCATGGCAATGGAGATGGCAGCAAAGAACCCCTGCTGTTGTTGCATCACATGGATGTGGTTACGGCGGATGCGGCTGACTGGTCGCACGATCCTTTCAGTGGCGACATCGCAGATGGCTTTGTGTATGGTCGTGGTGCACTGGATATGAAGTGCTTCGGGATCATGCACCTGATGGCGCTCGATCTGCTGCAGGAACAGGACCGGCCGCTGGAGCGCGATATCATCTTTCTGGCGGTGGCCGATGAGGAACAGGACGGGGAATTTGGTGCGCGCTGGATGGTGGACAACCACTGGGAACACATCGCCTCGCAAATGGTCTGGGATGAAGGTGGCTTTGGTCTGCGGGGTTTACTCAAAGATGAACTCATCTTCTATGTTTCCGTAGCCGAGAAGAATGCCCTGTGGACCAGGATCATTGCCAGCGGGGAAGCCGGGTTGGGGTCCATTCCACGCGGCAATAACCCCATTGACGTGCTCACCACTGCCCTGCACAAACTTCAGCAGCATTCCAATCCCGCCCGCCTGACGGACACCTCCGCCGAGTTGCTGCGCCGTTTGGGGCGAACGGCTGATTTTCCGCAGTCATTCCTCTTACAGCATGCCCGCCATCCCCTGTTGTGGCCGCTGGTGCGCGCCGCACTCGGCAAGTTGCCGACTTTCAACGCCATGCTGCACAACCTGGTCACACCCACCGTATTGCGCGCAGGCGAGAAGGAGAATGTCATCCCGGCGCAGGCTGAAGCTATGCTGGATGTACGCCTGTTGCCAGATGAAGATCCGCTGCGGTTCTTCGGCGCGCTCGAAAAGCTGCTGGGGGATGAGCGATTGCACCTGGAAACCCCATCCGACCTGAGCATGCCCTCCGTCACGTCCTATCAGCACCCCTTCTTTGCTGCCCTCGAATCTGGTATCACCGGCCTCATCCCGGATTGTCAGGTGGCACCCATGCTGACCCCCGGCGCAACCGACTCGCGCTACTTCCGCCGTAAGGGCGTCCCGGCCTTTGGCCTGATCCCGATCATCATCGACCCGTCTGAGCTGGAGCGCATGCACGGCATCGATGAGCGCATCTCGCTGGAAAACCTGGCGTTGGGTTCGCAGGTGGTGGCGGAGGTGGTCAGGAAAGTTTAAAGTGGACAGTGAGTAGTGGACAGTGGACAGTGGACAGGGGTGAAGCTGATGGCTGGTAGCTGATGGCTGATGGCTGAATGCTGAATGCTCATGGCTCATGGCTGATGCCCCCGATGACACATAATAATCCGAACTGGGATTTACAGGATAGGTGGAGTCGTAGGGTGGGTTCGAAACCCACCAAGACTGTGATGACACATAACTCAGGGCTGAAAGCTGAACCCTGCTAATTCATCTTACTGCAAGCCTTCCACAAACTTGATCAGATCCTGTTTGGTCAAGGCACAGAAACCCTGATCATCAGACTGAAAAACATTGGGATTCCCCAGGTTGTATAACAAACCATCTTGATACCAAACCATTCTGAATTGTTTTCTGTTATTATCCCAGGTTCTTACTCCTGCGTTGTAAGCCCAACCTCCTCTCACATATTGGACTTCCCTATCATTTATCAAAATCGTTTCAATAAAAGCATCTTCACCAACCTCATACCCACCGAACATTTCAAATTCCTTTGCCAGACCGGAATCGCTGTAACGACCAATTGTAAATTCAAACTCATATTCCTTCATTTCCTCTGAACTTACAGCATCATCTGTGCAAGAGAAATACATGATTACGTGATTACCTGTAAACACGGGCATACCGTTTTTGAAGCTAAAATTCCCAGGTAGAACCGTTGCTTCTGGTATGTCAAATCGAACCAGATCTTCTAAAACAGAAATGTCTTTTATGTACTCGAAGGGTTTTTCATCGATTCCATAATCTGGTTCAAAGAAATCCAAAGGGGGGCGACTTCCATTTTCCAGGGGTTGAAAACTTGATGCAATCTTCACCAGGTCATTTTTTCCAAAATACCGGTCCGAACCTGGCGCACTATTTCCAGCAACTACCATATAGTAATTCATATTGCCATCGAACCAGCGCAGCTTGTGGAAACCATCATAATCATCAATCCATGAAAGATCTTTAACTGCATCGGGATCCATCTGGTTGGATAAAGCGTTGCCAATTCCCCATCCCCCACGCACGTATTCATAGGTAATATCACCGATGGTTACCTTTTCAACCTTACCTTCAGGCCCAAGAATCGTTCCTTCTACGTCTACTGCAGGTTGGATGGTTACGGTAATCAGCGCGCCAAACCGTGCTTTAGAAAGATTCAGGAACGCATTTCCCCGAGGTCCTCTATCCACGACTAAAATGCGATGACCTTCTGGTAACAATGTAGGTAGTTTAATAATGAATTCTTCCTCTGCATTCTCCATAGTTGCCTGTTGGGTACTTTTGATCTCTTCTTGCAATGATTCTACAATGGTGGGTATTTCATCCGGATCCATGGCAGGTACCTCCGGGAAAGGTGTAACAACTCGTTGATTATCAACCTTTTTCCAGAAACTGAATAAATCCTCTGCCATGACACGCAGGCTGGGACTGACCAATAAGCTGAGCGCAATGATGACGATAATCGTCAAGCCCACCAGAGAGAATTTCTTTAACGGCGTGTTCAATGAAAACCAGCCAGCCTGTTTTTGAGTTGACGCACGGGTACTGTTCTTATTTTTGGCAGCAGCCATTTCCAGAATTTGTGTTTCCAGTCGCTTCTCGAAGCTTTCTCCCGGGATGATGGCAGCAACCATTGTTTTAAGGTCGTGATCGAAAGTGGGATCTATTTCCACCTGATCTTCACTGATCGTTAAGTTTCTTTTAAATAAATTATTTAGCTTTTGTTTCATTTTTCTCACCCTGTGGTTCATATCCATTTACCAATCTTTTCTTCAAATCAACAATTCCACGATGAACCAGCATTCGAATCGCCATCTCGCTCTTCCGCATCACAGCAGCTACTTCCTTCATTTGCAACCCGGCAAAATAATGTAAGCGGATCGCCTCTGCTCTTTGATCCGGAATGGTTGAAAGCTCACTGATCACCTGCTCGAGAGTCATTTTTTGAGAAACCAGCTCCTCTGAAATGACTTTTGTGTCTAGCATGAGATCGGCTTCATTTCCCCATTCATCTTGTGTGTGCCGGAAGGATCTGGCAATCAGCCGCCTGGCAATACCGATCAGATAAGCACCGAAACACCCATCACCCCGATACTGATCAAAGTTTTGCAGGGCAATCAGGAATGTTTGTGAAGTGATATCCTCCGCTTCGGATGGATGATTCAGATGGGAGAAAGCATAGCGGTAAACATCCTTGACATAACGGCGGTAGAGATGCACAAATTTGGTTTTATCCTCACGGGTTGCCTGAATGATGGCGTCATCACTGCTGGGATCAAGCGTTTCAACTTCATCCTTCAGCAAATTTTTGTTTTGTTGTTCAATCAAATTAGACTCCATTCATTTCGATTTCGAATGCATTCACTTAACTGTTCCATAAAGGCGAGGTTTTATAACACTATTGGTTTGCCGTCAACGAATTTCAAACGAATAAACGAATAAACGAATAGGGGTTCTTGATTGAGATTGGGTATTGTGTTCAACCTACTTTGAGAAAAAATCACTTTACTTTAACAACATAAATTGAGAAACATAAACGTGATCGAAGAAAATTAGAATCACCACAATGTATAAAATTATTATAACTTCTGGCTAAAATGTATAACAACACTCGTCCGAATCGTATAATCGCGCAGGTTTATTTATTGATAAAAGCGACTCATGTAGAAAACAATCACTAACTTTTATTGAATATCTTCAAATTGAATATTTTCCAAGATCTCTTGAATTTCCTCATCCTCAACAGGTTCTGAAACAAATATTGTTCGTAAATCCTTTTCTTTTTCTTCCCGAGCAATCTGCCAGTTGTTATTTATGTTTTTGCTGATAATAGGTTTACGAATTTCTTTTTGTTTTAGCGGTCCGTTACCAATATGGGGGTGGTAGGTTTCGATGAGCAGTGTTGAGGGTTGAGGGTTGAGATAAGCCACCAGATTTACCGTAGGGTGCACTGCACTTCGGGATCAACACAGACCCGGCATGGAACCTAAACCACCATCCACCAACCAACCAGAAGTGCAATGCACCATTCTGATCCGTTAGCAATATAGGGTTACGGGTTCCGTTGAGCTTTCAGCGTTCAGCCTCGAGCTATGTGTCATCAGCCATCAGGGGCGTGGTGGGTTACGAACCCACCCTACGAGAGCCACTTAGATCCTGCCAGGGTACACTTATTTTGAGCTCTATAGATAAGTCGCCTTAACATGAAAAAAGTGACAAATACTACTCGGGCGGGTAGGCGGAGCAGCCCCAATCATATTCGTTAGATGTTTTTGATGAATGGTGTGATCAACTTACAATACATTGCCAATAGCCCACATCAATCCAATGCTCAAACTTAAAGCCCATATCCTTAAAATGAGCCACCTGTTTGAAGCCCAGGCTCTCGTGCAATTTCGTACTATTCTCATTCGGCAGGGCGATGGTGGCGATCAGGGAGTGTATGCCCAGCACTTTGAGTTGGGCAAACAATTCCTGGTAGAGCTGCTTGCCAATGCCCTGGCCGAGATGCTGCCGGTCCAGATAGATGGTGACTTCCACGGTGTAGCGATAGGCTGGTCGCGGTCGCCATTTGCTGGCGTAACAAAATCCCACCGGGGATGCATTCTCTTCATACACCAGCCAGGGATAATCACGGGTGAATTCCTGCACCCTTTTATGCATGTCTGCTACTGGCACAGCTGCGGTTTCGAACGAGGCATTTGTATTTTCAACATAGTAATTGTAAATGGAACAAATTTGGGGGATGTCTCTGGTTTCAATGTGTCTGATCATGTTGGTTTCCTGAAATTGATTATAAAATGAGGAAGGCTCACTTCCCCTGACTGGTTGAATTTCCAGGGGAAAAAGCCCATCTCCTTCATTATACTTAACCTTTTCCTGTTTCGATATTCAGGCATCGAAAGTGTAAGCAATTATTGGCTGACTTCCGGCAGAAACCTGATCATTTTACACAACAATTTCTCTGCCAGCATTGTTGCGTTATAATTGCGATCATGTTACGTAGAAATTTATCACGTCGTGATTTTTTGAAGTTCACAGGCATTGGCCTGGGCGCACTGGCTTTCCGCCCGCTGAAGATCTCCGGGTTGGAATACCTGGCCATGCCGAAAAGACTGGCACAATTTCCTGCCAGCGAGATCATCGGGCGGGTAACTGACCCGGGCATGTACCTGCGCAGCAAACCCACCAACGCCGGGGGGACGGACAATGTGATCCAAAACCTGGCAGCCGATACCTTGCTGGAATGGAATCAGGAGGTGGTCGGTAATGTGGTGGGCGGGTTATCCAACCAGAAATATGTGGAGACGCCGCTGGGGTATGTGTACGGCTCCGTGCTGCAACCCACTCGCAACCTGCCGAATACACCCATCACAGAAATCCCGGCTGGCAAAAGTGGCTTCTGGGCTGAGGTAACCGTCCCGTATGTGGATCTTTCGCATGAAGGCACCTTTGCCTCCCCCTGGCTGGCGGATCATTTGGCTTTCAATTTTCCACCGCGGCTGTATTATGGTCAGGTCGTGTGGATTGATCGCATCCGCAGTAGCAATGGCTTTATTGAATATCGCTGGAATGAAGATGCTAATGGGCGCGGGTATGGCTATGGCGGCTCGTATGGCGAATATTTCTGGGGCGATGGGGCGGGCTTTAAAGTTCTGTATGATGAGGATGTCGCCACCATCAGCCCGGATGTGGACCCGGTTGAGAAAACCATGACCCTGAACCTGGATTACCAGACGCTCTCCTGTTTTGAAGGCCAGCGCGAGGTGTTTTACTGCCGGGTTTCCACCGGAATCCAATACACCCTGGATACCACCGGCGAGGAAGTGGATTATGCCACCCCGCCTGGCACGCTGCTGACCCATTGGAAAATCATTTCCAAGAATATGACCTCCGGTGAAGAAGAAGGTGGTAGTGGCTACTCCACACCGGCAGTCCCGTGGTGTGTGTACATTCAGGGCGGTATCGCCATTCATGGGGCTTTCTGGCACAATGCTTTTGGCGAACCACGTTCACATGGCTGTGTGAATGCCACCCCGGAAGATGCCAAGTGGATTTTCCGCTGGAGCATGCCGTATGTGTCACTGGATGCCGGGGAAGAACGCCGCAGCCTGCCGGAGCATGGCACGATTGTGAACTCCAAGCACGCCTGAGAAACATTATTCATAAAAAGAACAGACTGATCCCTGCTGCTGTAACCCAATTCTGTTAAGGGTTGTAGCGGCTGACCATTCTGGATCCTATCAGCAACTGAGAATGGGCGGTTAGCTAGGGAAAACCCTGCCTTGTTCTGGTGAACCTCCTGATTGAAAATATGCCTGGGGATGGCTACAGTTAAACCAGTATTCAACCCCGTCTTTTGACGATAGAGAAAGAGAAGGCATGGCAGTTGATTCCAGGAGTTGGGAAAGCAAAACCAATTGGCTTATTGAAACAGAGCAGTTAACCAAGAAATTTAACGGAGAATTTGGCGTAAAAGAGGTCTCTATCCGGATCCCGAAAAACGCCATTTTTGGGTTTATCGGCCCCAGTGGCAGCGGAAAAACCACCACCGTACGGTTACTGCTGGGAGTCTACCCACCATCCTCAGGTAGTGCACTTGTTTTTGGCCATCAACCCCATCGTTTTTCACAAACTGATCGCAGCCGGATCGGGTATATGCCACAGTTGTTCATGCTGCAAAACGGTCTTACGGTCTGGCAAAACCTGGCATTTGTTGCCTCCCTCTACGGCATGCTGCGTCATCGCAAAGAGCGTATTCGGAAGAGGCTGGATCTGGTGGAGCTAACCGGTCACGAGAAGAAACGCGCCTCCGATTTATCTGGCGGAATGCAACGGAGATTGAGCCTGGCAGCTGCGCTATTGCACGATCCAGATTTGATTTTCCTGGATGAACCCACGGCCGGGATCGACCCGGTATTGAGAAGAAAATTCTGGGATCATTTTCAAAAATTGAAGGAACAGGGTAAGACCCTCTTCATCACCACGCAGTACGTTGCTGAAGCCGCATATTGTGATTATGTTGGGGTAATGTCGCAAGGGCGCTTACTCATGGTTGAGACCCCGGAAAATCTCAAACGAATCGGGATGGGTGGGGAAACAATCGAAATAAAATTTACTGATCTGCTATCACAAGCCCAGGTGGCAGCCAATCGCCAACAAGCAGATGTTGCAGCCGGTCAAATTCAATTGTTGAACAATGAAATGCTGCAAGTCGTGGTGGAAGATGCCTCCCGCCAGATTCCTTCATTATTACAGTGGTGTCAGGAGAATGAGATGAGCGTAAAAGCAGCTCAAAAAATAGAACCCTCCTTCGATGATGTTTTTGTTCAGTTAATCAATAGGTACCGTGATGATTCTTAGGTTTTTCAATCATATCATTCGTTTTTTTATCCGTATTTCAGCCTTTCTATCCAGGGAATTTTACACCGTAACGAGCCAGCCCAGGCTTTTTGTGATTCTAATACTGGGGCCGTTCCTCATTCTGCTTCTCTTTGGGGTCAGTTACCAGAATACATTCCAGACTTTACGGACTGCCATCGTGGTGCCGGAAGAAAATGATGTCCAGGCATATGTGGATGCGTTTGCCGATCAGCAAATTGCGAACATAGAAATCGTCAATGTGACCACTGAAAAAACACAGGCCCTGTTCGATTTACAAAGCCGGCGATTGGATCTGGTCATGGAAGTCCCTGAGAAGATACCCGAAAATATTGAAAATAATCAACAATCTGTTTTTAATTTCTATCATCAGGAGATTGACCCATACGAAATCAGTTACGTTGAAATAATCATCAGCCGCCTGACAGATAGAGCCAATCGTCAGGTATTAATTGCATCCGTGGAGCAGAGCAAAGCACTGGCGCAAACCTACCAGACGGAAGTCCATACCCTGGCCCAGGCAGAAGCTCAGATGAAAGAGGGGTTTGCTCCGGATTCAGCGACGAACCCACAGATTATGAATCCCAACAGAAATGCGACCATCTTATGGTTCCTGCTACAATCGCTAACGGCTGAAGAAAACAACCCACCCAGCTCCGCCGCTGAAACCGAATCAAAAAGCGCTGAAGCCGGGCTGGAAACCATGGACGCACAGCTCAGCAAGTTCGTAGAGATGGATTCCAGTGTCCTGGTGGCACCCTTCAAACATGACCTGCACTCATTAATGGAAGTTGAAATCAAACCGGTTCATTTTTATGTGCCTGCGGTACTGGCACTGCTCCTACAACACATCGCTTTATCGTTGGCGGCGTTGTCGATTGTGTCTGACCGTTTCAGTGGAACGATGGAGATTATGCGTGCCTCGCCTGCGAATGCTTTTGAAATCATCCTGGGAAAATACCTCAGTTTTGCCATTTTCCTGGGCGCTCTGACCGCTTTATTGTTCGGGCTGTTGTACTTCGTATTGGGGGTACCGATGCTGGGAAACTGGCGTTACCTTGCACTGGCTGCCTTGCTGGTGGTGCTGGTTTCATTGGGATTCGGATTTTTGATCTCAAACTTTGTGCGCAGTGACAGTCAGGCGGTACAGTTCTCGATGGTGTTTTTGTTGGCCAGCATCTTTTTCTCAGGCTTCTTCTTGCAGCTTTATCAACTGCGTTGGCCAGCGCAAATTGTCTCCTGGATATTGCCGGCTACCTATGGCATTAAAACCTTGCAGGACATTATGCTGCGGGGGATTCAGCCGCAAATGAATCTATTATGGATACTGGCAGGGATGGCAATAGCCCTCTTCATCCTTAATTGGGCACGACTGCATCGTCTGTTGGTGCAGCGATAAGTCTACGTGGCAGTGAAGGGGGAGAGGGGATATGACCGCAAAAGTGCAGTGTTCTTCCTTTAAAACACCTGCATGCAAATAAATTCAGCTTGACTTAATGAATTTGTGCAGATAGACTTAATTGATCTATTGTGTCGAAACGTCTATACATTCAGGAGGTCATCGTGCTCAAATCCAAAACTCTCTTATTGGTTGTTATTTTCATGCTCATCATCAGTGCCTGTACGCCCACGGCTGAAGTCAAACCAGAGGCCACCGCAGCGGGCAGTGAAGAAGTCAGCCCCCCGCAGGCTGAAGAAAGTACGGTTCCCGTCTTACCCGAAAGCGAAGTGGAGCGGGAGCTTTTAATGGTGTACGTGGATGGTCAACCGACCAGGGAAACCGGTTACACCTACGCGGATGTAAAACCGGCATTATCCGATCAGGAAATCAATGATGCCAGCTATTACGCCGCTCCTGTTCAGAATATTGTCGGCCTGGATCTCTCTCCGGTCAAGGGTGCCTTCCTGGAGGCAATTGATGGCTACGTTTCCTATGTCAGCAATATCAATGATCTTTACCTGGCTGCTTATCAGGTGGATGCGGGCCAATATGAATCCGTCGAACTGGATGGCAAAGCTGTATATGCCGGTGTTGTTTCCGGCGGGAAGGTGACCAAGGTCGTCGCCAATGTGTATCTGGTGACCACACCAGCAGATTTTGAAGTGGAAATTCAGAAAAATGGGGAAAAAATTGGTGTGCTCACCATCAAGGAATTTATGCAAAAGACAGAGGTGGACGGCAAAAAGGTTGCCACTGCCATGTTTGATGGCTCGTATTTATACAATTATGGTGAATCCACTTATACCGGCAGATTTTTGGGAATCGATTATGAAACCATGCTGGCTAAATTGAGCGGGATGGGTTTGGATCTGAGTGGCAACATTGTGGAAGTTGAATATTATGGTTCCACAGCGCTTGGTAATGAAGGAAAAAACATGGAGTATTCCACCGATACCGAAAGTGATAAATACTTTGGTTTACTGGATTTTTACTGCATGTATGACGGCAAGACATTCAACAACGATACCACGGAATTGCCGGTGGGGTTAACCGCCTTCATCAATGGCACCGGTGGGCGCTGGATGACGATGAACCTGTCGGCAATCAATTTCATTGTTGAATAAAATCAGTTGCTTTTCAAAAACAGGCTGTCAGGCTCCGTTATTGAGAGAAGAACCGAAACTTAGAAGAAACAGATCGAGAGCAATTTATGTTAAAACGTATCATCTTAACCACCCTCATTCTATTACTGATCATACCCCTGGCGGGTTGTCAATCGACCACTCCTCAACCAACGGAAGTTGTGAATCCCGTCGCTCAACCCACTGCCACAGAAGAGGTGGCTGCCACCACGCGTGAGATTGTGGATTTAGCCGCTAGGAAAGTTCTCATACCGCTGGAACCGCAACGGATCGCAGCCATGACCGGGCCATCCTATGAAATGGTCTTCATGCTGGGTGGCGCGGACCGGATTGTGATGACCAAGAGCGGTCACACCACCAACTATCCCTTGGCTTTACTGCTCAATCCCGATCTGGCAAACTATGCCGGGGTGGGTGCCAATCCCAGTTCATCCGTCAATATTGAGGAATATCTAAAACGGGAAATTGATCTGGTCATTTACTACCTGAATGATAACGAGCTTCAAAAATTTAGCGCTGCCAATGTCCCGGCAGTGGTTCTGACTTTAAACGTCAGCCCTTTTGCTTCGGTGGAGGATGTGAAAAACCTGACCCTGGATGAATATATCTACAATGCAACCTCCGCGGTTGAAATTCTGGCAGATATTTTAGGGGCGGATGCGATTGCAGAATATGAAAGCTGGAAGCAGTACAATGAAGAGAAAATCCACATGCTGAATGAACGCACGCGCGATCTGACTGATGATCAACTGAAAACCGTTTATTGGGGCAACACCTGGGGCGAAAATATTCTCTCCTCTTATACAGTGATGAACCGCTATTACGAAATTCGCCTGGCGGGCGGGAAATTGCTGGGGCCGGAATTGGGTGGGAATTTCCCGGAGATTACCACCGAGCAGCTCTTTGCCTGGGACCCGGAAATCATTTTAATTGACAACCATGGCAACTATCCCGATCTGGTGATGAATGACATGTTAAAGGAAAGCTCAAAATGGGCTTCCTTGCAGGCTGTTCAAAGCAAGGAACTTCATCGTATTCCAGCCGGGGTTTTCTTTATGGATAAAGGGACCACCACCACGCTTATGTTGATCTGGCTGGCCACTGTTATTCAACCTGAATTATTTTCTGATATAAACCTGATTGAAGAAATTCAATATTATTTCAGGGAATTTTACGAATATGAATTGACAGATGACCAGGCTCAAAAAATTCTGGATGGCTGGTATAAACGTTCTGGTGATGAGCCCGATCTCTAATCCAAATTAATTGATGATACCGCTGCTGGAAATATAATGCAAAAAGAGCTGATCGAATTACAGCCAAAACGTTGGAAATGGATCATTATGATTTTATTTCCAACGTCGTTAGTGATTGTGTCGTTGTTCCTGGGCCGCTATGTTGTTCCGCCGGCGCAGGTGATGCAAATTTTGGGGAATAAATTCCTGGGGATGAATTTCGACCCCCTTTGGACGAGTTCTGCTGAAACGGTTATTCTTCAGGTGCGGCTGCCACGGGCGATTATGGCGGCTTTGATTGGAGCTGGTTTATCGATGTCCGGGGCTTCTTTTCAGGGCATGTTCCAGAACCCACTCGTCAGCCCTTTCATTCTGGGTGTTTCGGCGGGTGCCAGCTTTGGGGCGGCCATGGGCCTGGTGCTGGAGCTGCCGGCATTGGCTGTGCAGGGATTGGCTTTTGTTTTTGGCATTCTGGCAGTGGGTCTGGCTTATTTTCTGGCTCATATTTACAAAGCCACACCCATTTTGATGTTGGTTCTATCCGGGATGGTGGTGTCGGCTTTCTTCCAATCCTTGCTATCGCTGATTAAGTTTGTGGCTGATGATGAAGAAAAACTACCTGCCATCACTTTCTGGCTGATGGGCAGTTTAGGCAGCATTGAGGTCAAGGATCTGACGATCGCCGTCATTCCCATCACGCTATCGATGATCGTTCTTTATCTGTTACGCTGGAAATTGAACGTGCTCTCGATGGGGGATCGCGAATCACGGTCTCTGGGTGTCAACAACGAACTCATGAAGGGAATTATCATTATCGTCACCACCGTGATCACTTCCACCGCAGTGGCGTTCAGTGGGATTATTGGCTGGGTGGGGCAGGTTATCCCCCATTTTTGCCGCATGATTGTTGGCCCGGATCATCGGGTATTAATCCCGGCCACCATGCTGGTGGGGGCGGGCTACTTGATCCTGATTGATAATTTTTGCCGTCTGTTGACCGCGAATGAGATCCCGCTGGGGATACTGACAGCCATGGTGGGTGCGCCGGTATTTGCCTACCTGCTGCGTAAAACAAAGGGGGGCTGGAACTGATGGCTCCCAAGTTAGCGATTAAGAACGCCAGCTTTGGCTATAACGGGAATGATCTGGTCTGGAAGGACATTCACATTGACGTGCAGGAAGGTGACTGTTTATGCATGCTGGGGCCGAACGGCAGTGGAAAAACGACTCTCCTGAATTGCATAAATGGAACTTTTCAACTGAAGTCAGGATCAATTTCCATCAATGGCACGAATATCAAATCCTATTCGATTGTTGAACTGGCACGTACGATCGGTATCGTCTTCCAGGAACACAGCGCTCCCTTCCCATACTCTTCTCTGGAAGTGGTGCGCATGGGTCGCACCCCGTACCTGGGCATGTTCGAGACCCCATCCCGCAAGGACACCGATTTGGCCTATCAAATCATGGACGACCTGGGGATTGCCCACCTGGCTAACAAAAGCTACACTCACATTTCCGGCGGAGAAAGACAACTGGTGCTGATTGCGCGCACCCTGTGCCAGGAGCCGCAGATCATTCTGTTTGATGAGCCCACCTCGCACCTGGATTTTAAGAATCAGGCCATGGTGCTGCGCACGATTAAGAAACTTTCCCAAAATGGAATGACAATTGTGATGACCAGCCACTTTCCCAATCACGTCTGGAAAATTGGCACGCACGTCGCCATGTTGGGCTTCAACGGCATGGTGGTGCAGGGGCGCGTGAACGACGTGATGACCGAAGAATACCTGACAGCAACTTACAATGTTGAGGTAAAAATTTTTGAAGCGGAATCGGAAACAGTGAAAACCCGCTATTGTGAACCAATGTTTGAATAAAGAAGGAGATAATAAAATGAAGAAAACCCTAACCATCACTTTAAGTCTGATCCTGGTAATGCTCGCTTTCAGTGCATGTACCGCCAGTGGACCAGAGACAACCAGCCCGCCCACCGCCGTCCCGGCGCAGGAGGCCACCGCCACCTTTCCGCCACTGGCTGCTTCCGCCACCCCTGAAATAAAACCGACGACGTACAAAGAATCGATGCTGCCTTTCGATCAACTGATCCCAGGTAACCGGATTGTGATTTTGCAGAATACCATCAGCTATGGACGCGAAGGCTTCTACACGGCTGAAACCAAACCTGTTACCCAGGCGATTAATTATGCGGGCAACCCGGTGGATGCGTACCCGATGAGTTATCCCATTGCGTTCCTGAAAAATGACCTGACGGGCACCCTGAAGGTCTTTAATAACGACGGCAGTGAACAGGAAATCAGCGCCGATGATTTTTCGGGATTGTTCATCATCATCGATTTTACCTCCGATGCCGCGCCGGTGCTCTATAACCCGGAGAGTGGCACAGAGCTAAAGGATTTTCTGTATGCGGTTACCTCCCAGGGTGAAGCGATCTACTCGGTGGTCAGTGCTTCCAATCACAACACCAAAGATTTACTCACCAAAGTGGGTTGGGACCCGGCTGAGACCTACCGCTATGTCGCCACCGACCAGTTCTATATCCCGGTGGGGGTGCCCGAGGTTGGGACTGGCGAAATTCGCGGAACCTTCTCCGGGGCAGTCAATGGCAACTTCCCGGATCTAAAAATTGCCAGTGGCAAGATCAACGATGTGATTTATATCGAAGTAATGGAAGA
>SWCF01001091.1_pt1 | contig 23881 bp, 22 predicted proteins | sample 4690081 | NCBI WGS metagenome assembly SWCF01 (sample SAMN10267280, study PRJNA491770) | bioreactor metagenome | isolation source: DHS bioreactor inoculated with | place: Japan: off Shimokita Peninsula
CACTAACTACTAACCACTAAGCATACATACTTTCTAACGCCTCTATATCCCTAATAATTATTTTCTTATATCCAACAAGTTCAATTATTCCTTCATCTTGTATTAGGCTTAACTTTCTACTTATAGTTTCTCTAGATGTTCCTATATGATTTGCTATGTCTTCTCTACTCAAAGGAATATCTAAAACTATTCCGTCATCAGAAGGAGTACCAAAGTCTTTTATAAAGCTTACAAGAAGTCCTGCAAGGCGAGCATCTACTTCTTTTATACCTAAGGTTAGAAGTAATGTTTCTAATGTAGTTAATCTGTCATGAAATACTTCCATTATTTTTAAAGCTAATTCAGGATTTTTTTTCAATAAAATATCTAAATCTTCTTTCCTAATTATGCAAAGAATTGTGTCTTCTAGGGCTTGAGCATTATTAGTGCAAATTCCTTTTTTAAGAAGGCTTAGATCTCCAAGATAATCTCCTTCTGAAACTACATATAACAGTTGTTCATATCCATCTCTACTATATCTGGACAATTTCACTTTACCCTTAGTAACAAGATAGAACTGATCTCCAATATCTCCTTCTCGAAATATTATTTGACCTTTTTTAAAATCTTTATGGATTATAATTTCATTTATTGATTGTTGTTGTTCAGAGTTTAGTATTCCGAATATAGACATTTTTTTAGTGCAATATTTACCTGTACAATTTTTGCAGTATTCACACATTGACATATAGCTTCACCTCCTACAAAATAAATGTCTAAAAATATAGTACTATATTAATACTTAGTTTACAATGGAAACAAAACTCAATTTTGAAATATGGTATTCTGAATAAGCTATGAAGGAATTGATTTTCACTTGTCGAATTACTAATAATAACAGTAAATTTTATAATAGGAGGCAATTAGGAATGAATTTTTTGAATAGCAGATCAAAAATATATTCAATAGGGGGAGCTATTTTTGGATTAGGTGCAATTATACCTAATGCTATTGTGTTCTTTGGAAGTAATAAAGATATGGCACAATCAGTTACACTGTTAAATATAGGTCAAGGCAGTTTAGGTCTTTTGTTTATGTTGTTGGGAACACAAACACTTTTTGCAAATAGAAAAAAGATAGGCTACATATACTACATATTAGCTGCTTTTATTTTTTCAGTACTTTTTGCAAGAATTATTTAAGTTTAATTAATACAAAATATTATCAATTGATAATGAATTCTATTTTGAAAAAGATGTTTACATTTAGGATTGTAATGAATATAATAAAGAGAAATAGTTTTGTGTTCATTTCAATTGATAATGAGGTGATATAAATGGAACTAGAAAAGAAGTATGAATTGGGGATAAAGATATCTAAAATAACTATTGTCAGTAACACACTACTAAGTTTAGGAAAAATACTTACAGGATATATAGGTAAAAGTTCCGCTATGTTAGCAGATGGAGTCCATACCTTATCAGATGTACTTAGTACTATGGCGGTCATCTTTGGTTTAAAAATGGCAAAAAAACCAGAGGATGAATGTCATCCCTATGGGCATGAAAAAATTGAACCTGTAGTATCAAAGTTGTTAGCAGTATTGCTGTTTATCACAGCTATGGGTATAGGCTACAGTGGATTAAGAACTATCATTATTGGCAAGTATACAGAGCCTGGAAGTATAGCAATTATAGCTGCTATTGTGTCAATACTGACTAAAGAATGGATGTATAGATATACATTAAAGGGAGCAAAAAAGATAGAAAGCTCAGCCCTGATGGCTGATGCCTGGCATCATCGTTCTGATGCTCTATCCTCTGTAGGAACCCTACTGGGTATAACTGGAGCAAAACTAGGGCTCAGGATTTTAGACCCTATTGCTGCCATTATAGTATCTATTCTAATAGTAAAGGTTGCAATAGAGATATATCTTAATGCCATAAACCAACTAATTGACAAGGCAGCAGATGATGAAACCCTTTTAAAAATAAAAAAGGAGATACTTAGAACAAAAGGAGTCATAAGATTGGATGATTTAAAGACTCGAGTTCACGCCAGCAAGATTTTTGTAGATATAGAGATAGGTGTAGATTCTGAATTATCACTAAAGGACTCTCATAACATAGCAGAACAAGTACATGATAATGTAGAGACAGGCTGTAAAGGTATAAAACATTGTACAGTACATGTAAATCCTGTGGAATTATAGAAAACGGGCGATGGTTAATCGCCCCAGACTGTTGAAAATCCCTCATCTTCTTCGTTGCTTCAAAAAGTCAGTACCCTTACGTATTTCTATATATGCTGGGTTAGCTGACTTTTCTTACGCCTCGAATCTGAAGAATTTTGAACAGTCTGTAATTTGTTGACTTTTTATTTTTAATTTCCTATAGGTACGAATGAATTCGTACCTACTTTTATTTTAGGGTGTTTTTTAAAATTGGTTTAAAAGGTTCGCCATTTCAATGGCAGTTACCGCAGCATCATAGCCTTTATTTCCAGCCTTAGTTCCTGCTCTTTCAATAGCCTGTTCAATAGTGTCAGTGGTTAACACCCCAAAGATCACAGGTTTTTCTGTCTCTAAGGAAACATGGGCAATTCCTTTGGTGACTTCGCTGGAAACATAATCGAAGTGGGGGGTTGAACCTCTAATTACAGCACCAAGGCATATTACACCGTCGTATTTTTCCATCTTAGCCATCTTCTTTGCCACCAAAGGAATTTCAAAGGCACCAGGAACCCAAGTTATTTCAATATGTTCCTCATCTACTCCATGTCTTTTTAGAGCATCTAAAGCTCCAGATAATAACTTACCTCCAATAAACTCATTAAACCTGCCTACAATAACCCCAAACCTTAGCCCTTGGGCTATTAATTTACCTTCATAAATTTTCATTTGTTACTCCTCCCATTTTTAAAGTAAATGTCCTAATTTTTCTTTTTTTGTTTTTAAGTAATATTCATTTCTTTCATTATGATTCATCTGTATAGGAACTCTTTCTACTATCTCTATTCCATAACCATTTAATCCTGATAATTTTTTTGGATTATTTGTCATAAGACGGATGTTTCGTATACCTAAGTTGTATAGAATTTGAGCTCCAATACCATAGTCTCTCATGTCTTCAGGAAAACCTAGCGCTAGGTTTGCTTCTACAGTATCCATGCCTTTATCCTGTAGGGCATAGGCTTTAAGTTTATTTATTAGACCTATTCCTCGACCTTCTTGTCGCATATAGAGTAGAACTCCTCGGCCTTCCTCTTCTATTTTTTTCATTGCAGAGGCATACTGTTCGCCGCAATCACATCTAATGGAACCAAAGGCATCACCAGTAAGACATTCAGAGTGAACTCTAACCAATACAGGCTCAGGGCCTGCTAAATCTCCCTTTACTAGTGCTACATGATGCTCACTATTTAATTTATTCTGATAACCTATAATATGAAAATCTCCATATTTTGTAGGCATATTTGCTTCAGTGACTTTTTCAATTAGAACTTCATTAGCCCGTCTATAAGCTATCAAATCAGCAATGGTTACGATTTTCAAATCATGCTCTTTAACATAATCCATTAGCTCGGGAGTTCTGGCCATGGTTCCATCCTCGTTTAAAATCTCGCAAATAACTCCTGCTGGTTGTAGTCCTGCTAATCTGGAAAAGTCTACAGCAGCTTCAGTATGACCAGCCCTTCTTAAAACTCCGCCTTCTCTGGCAGCTAAGGGAAAAATATGACCAGGACGCTTGAAGTCCTCTGGTTTTGCAGACGGATCTATTGATTTTTGTATTGTCTCAGCCCTTTCATAGGCAGAAATTCCTGTGGTGGTTTCACTGGCATCTATGGACACGGTGAAGGCTGTCTGATTAGAATCAGTATTATAGGTTACCATTTGTCCTAAATCTAGCTGTTTTAGTCTGTCCTCCGTCATTGGTAAACAAACTAAGCCTCTAGCATATTTGACCATAAAGTTTATTGCATCTGGAGTGGCTTTTTCGGCAGCCATTATAATGTCACCTTCATTTTCTCTATCTTCATCATCTACCACAACTATCATCTTTCCTGACTTTATATCCTCAATGGCTTCTTCAATAGTGTTAAATTTAAACATTTAATTCACCCTCTCTTATTTTTTACAAAAATCCGTGATTGCTTAAAAATTCCATATTAATATTTTCTTTTTGTGGAGAAACCTCTTTGAAGGTAAGAAATCGCTCAATATACTTTCCTATCATGTCACACTCTAAATTCACTTCATCTCCTGGTTTATTATTCAACAAAGTGGTTACATCCTTAGTATGAGGAATAATGGAAACCTTGAAAATTTCTTTATCTACATAGGCTACTGTAAGGCTAATACCATCAATTCCTATACTTCCCTTAGGGATAATATATTTAAGCACCTCAGGAGAAGTGGATATAGAAACCCATATAGCATTATCTTCCTTTTCAAAGTCCCTAATGAATCCCAAACCATCAATGTGGCCACTTACTAAATGACCTCCTAGACGGTCTCCTAGTCTTAAGGCACGTTCTAAATTGACCTTGCTCCCTGAAACTAAATTCTTTAAGTTAGTTTTTCTCATTGTTTCTGCCATAACATCTACTGCAAAGCTGTTGGAATTAAAGTCTGTTACAGTTAAACACACTCCATTAGTTGCTATACTATCTCCCAGCTGCACCTTATCTAAAACCTGTTTTACATTTATAATGATTTTTGCAGATTTAGTCCCTTTTAAAACTGATTGAACTGTACCCACCTCTTCCACAAGTCCAGTAAACAAGAATTATTCCTCCCTTCTTATATAGGCTTCAATCATTAAATCTTCTTGTAGATTTCTAATATGCATGTCTCTTAGCAAGATAGAGTCTTTCATAAATGGTAAGCCCTCTCCGCCGATAGGAGTTTTAGCTTTAGCTCCTCCAATCAACTTTGGTGCAATATAGGTAATAACTTTATCTATAATTCCTTCTTTAAGGGCGGAGTAATTTAATGTAGATCCACCCTCTAAAAGAATACTATCTATTTTTAAATCCCCTAAAACTTTCATAAGGTAGGATAAATCTACTCGCGAATCCTTTATAGGGATTATTAAAACCTGTGCATCTGTTTCTTTGATAGCTCTGACTTTACTTTCTGAAGCCAGTTCTGTAGTGGCTATAATTGTTTTGTGGTCTTTATCACATTTAAGAACCTTAGAGTCTAGTGGGATTCTCCCGTGGGTATCGACTATCACCCGTATGGGATTTTTACCTGCCATACCTTCTAACCTAGTGGTAAGCATTGGGTCGTCGACTAGGACAGTTCCTACCCCAACCATTATGCCAGCTGCTTTGTGGCGAAGAAGATGTACATTTTTTCTTGATTCTTCACCCGTAACCCACATAGAATCACCAGTATAGGTGGCAATTTTTCCATCTAAGGTCATGGCAGTTTTCATAATACAAAATGGTAGTTTGGTACTTATATATTTAATGAATATTTCATTAAGGTCTTTAGATTCTTTTTCCATTATCCCTACAACTACCTCTATATTATTTTCTCTTAATATTTGAATACCTCTGCCAGCCACTGTGGGATTTGGATCTTCCATGGCTATAACAACTTTTTTTATACCTTTTTCAACTATGGAATTTGCGCAGGGAGGTGTTTTGCCATAATGAGAACAAGGCTCAAGGGTTACGTACATAGTGGCATTGGAGGGGTCTGAAATACAATTATTAAAAGCGTTTACTTCAGCATGTGGACCTCCGTATTCTTTGTGATACCCTTGCCCGATAATTTTATTGTTCTTCACTATAACAGCACCAACCATGGGATTAGGGTTTGTATATCCTACTCCCTTTTTAGCAAGTTCTAAAGCTTTTTTCATATATACTGTATTCATAAGATGCCTCCAAAAACTAAAATAAGCCCTAAAAATATTATTTTCAGGGCTTTAATAAGCTATACCAAATTACAAAGAAATTCAATGCAATTCTATATTTCTCCTTCTCTCATCCAGACTTTACTGTCGGTACTGGAATTACACCAGTTCAGCAAATAATTGCTCGCGGACTATACCGCCGGTCGGGAATTTCACCCTGCCCTGAAGGAATATTCTTTTGTTAATTTAAATACTAACATAAAGAATATATTAATGTCAATAAATTTTAAATTTTTACTGAACACCTATAGTTTGTAGCATAGCATAAAATCCTGGTACTATTTCACCAGTATCTTCAACACTTGGAAAGTGCATGTTAAATCTAAATAAAGCTCCGTCGATTTCCATAACAACTATATTTTTAGTGACTTCAGCATTTGTGGCATAAAGGAAGAACTTTGAGTCTCGGAAAAATGGTATTGCAATGTTTCTGCCTGAGATTTCTATAGGAGTTGCAATATCCCTAAGTTCAGTTAAAGCATTAGCTTTAAGATCATCTATATCTACATCATCAGGAAGTTTTTCTATACGAACAAAGAAGCTATCATCTATAGTTGAATACAGTTGATCTTTTCCAGGCTCTTCAGGTGTAAACTTATAATTATCCAAGACATAAATATAATAATCTTGAGGGCTACGCTTAAGGGTAGCCTTTAGATTTTCTGTAACACCACCTATAGTTACAGGAATTTCCTTGGTTTTAGGCAACTCAGATTTAGGAACACATATTTTTTGACCTACTCTTAATGAGTTAGGATTTACATTAGGATTTAGTCTTCTCAATTTACGTACTGTAGTATTTAATCTACTTGCTATACCATAGAAGGTATCCCCAGCTTTAATAATATAAGGCTCGGAGTTCCGAGGACATTCTTCAGGCATCTCTTCATCTTCATAAGGAATACAAATTGTTTGACCAATTTCCATTCTATCAGGGTTAAGGTCAGGGTTTGCTGCAAGTAGTGCATCTAATGAAACATCTTTAGCTTGTGCAATTTTGTAAAAGCTATCTCCAGCTACTACTTTATATGGACTTCCATCTTCACAATCTACTGTAGGAGTTGTTGAAGGTATACATAGTACATTACCTACCATAAGCATGTAGGGATTAAGTCCTGGATTAGCTTCAATTAAATCATTTAATGAAATTTCATGAACACGAGCTATTCCATACAAGGTATCCCCTGCTTTGATAGTATAATATTCACCATCAGGACAAGCATGGAAAATTGGTTGTCTAGGAACACAAATTTTTTGACCTATTTGTAACATATTTGGATTAATACCAGGATTGACTAACATTAAAGCAGCTACTGTTGTATTAAATCTTTCAGCTATTTGATATAAAGCATCTCCCGCCTTTATTACATAAGAATCTGTTCCGGGAGGACAAAGTTGACGGTACATAGTATTCACCTCTTTTTTATAATAGAGCATTAACAAATATAGCTAATGCACTGGATAATATATATTATGAGAAGCATATATGTCCTAGTTACATTTTAAAAATAAGCTTTTAAAAAAAATTCCAATTATGGATTTCTTTAAATATTATTTTAAAAATTACATGGGCTATAAAACTAAAATTAGAAAAGACTAAATAAGAGATAAAAAATCTCTACTTTAGAAGGGAGAAGTGTTATGAAAATTAAAAAACATTTTATTCTTGCTTTAACGTGTTTGATGATAGTGTCAGTATTTTCTATTGGATGTACACCAGCTAAAAGACCATTAACAGATGATCCGTATAATAACTCTGAAAATAATACCATGAGGGCACCTAATGGAAATCAAGAGTTAGGACAAAGAGATTATAATGGCAATAGTGTAGACAGAATGTATGATAATTTTAATGGTATGGATAATGGTATAAATGAATATGGTGTAGGCGATAACAATCTAAATGGAATGAATGGTCGAAAAAGTATAGGCATGGTAGGTGGGCAACAAGCAGAAGATAAAATTAAAAGTGATGTAGAACAAATAACAGGAGTACAAAATGCAGTAGTTCTCATAAATGGTAATACAGCTTATGTGGGAATAGATGCAGAAGGTAGTATAAGTGGAAATAAAATGAACGATCTAAAGGATCAAGTAATTGAGAAAGCTAGAAGAAGTAACAATGATATCACAAGAGTATATGTGTCAGCTGATATGGATGTTACTGACAGACTTAAAGGATATGGAACAGAAGTCAGAGAAGGAAAACCTATTAAAGGTTTAATTGATGAGATCGAAGAAATGTTCAGACGTCCAATGCCAAAGTCATAGTAAAAAAAATTGAGGGATTTTTCCCTCGATTTTTTTATGTAATTTTGAACATTATAGGGATTATGCGACACAAACGTCGCAGGTTGAGATTAAGGATAAGGTTAAAATCAAGAGCAAAGACTGGTTTGACACATGGCACGGATATTCATAAACATATCCTGTAGGGGCGACCTGTGGTCGCCTTGGTTTTGGCATTCAATCCTGGCGACCACAGGTCGCCCCTACCGTTGTCTGGTGTAGTGGTCGATGCCCACATCGACCCGGGAATGCGTATATCCCCGCGGGGTGATGTGGGCATCCCCCCCTACACACGTACCATTATGTTTTTATGTTTTAACCTAAACCTCAACCTTAACCTGCGACGTTTACGTCGCACTTTCCCTATATTATGCAATATAACAAATCAAAATATCCTCAAATAATCCTCCAATATATCAAACCTTCTATTCTTATGGTATCCAGTGAAAACTACTCCTTGATATTCTCTTGTACGTTTTTTTTCGTTAAGAACTTGAATGGCTTCAATACAATCCCCAATGATAGTCTTAGTAATTTGATTAGAATGAGCTTCATCTCTAATGGTAGTGGGTAAAATAGAAACAGGGATATTAGTAACAGTATCGATTGCATATCCTTTCATGGTACTAAGCGCTAAAGAAACTGGTGGAATAGCTAATTCCTTTAAATCTAAATTGGTCAACAAATTTTTAGAAATTCCATGAGGACCATGACTTGGTATTGAGTATCCAATTCTTTCATATAAACCTAACTCTATATTCAATAACTTTCTATAGTATAGATGTAGCTTAGCAGTAGAACTTAAATTTTTGATGTTTGTATAGCAGTTAGTTAAAGCCATATCTGTAGACCCTTTTTTAAGAGCAAGTACTATATCATTTATTTGTTTATTAATACCATCTTTCATATCTCCATCTACAAAAACAACACCTTCCGTATTATCCTTTAGAGCCATATGTGCCCCTACTACCCTAGGAATATCCACACCTAAAGCTTTGTTAAAATAAATAAAGTCTACTCTTTTACTCCTGTGCTTTTCTATTATTTCAAGAGAATTATCATCACATCCATTTAATACCACAATTACTTTATCACAAAGGCTTGATAAAAGCATTTCTAAAGTTTGAGCAATTTTTAGCACTTCATTTTTAACAGGTACAACTGCATGAATCATTATAAAAACCCTCTCTTAAAAAGATTTATCCATTAATATATTACGAAACTTATTAATTAAGAGTGATTATGCACCCTTAATATTATTTCAACATACAATGTAATACAGAATATATTATCTAGGAGGATGTTTGTTAATGGGGAATCTGAGAATAGGGGATTATGTAGCAAGAAAATCCTATAGATATGATATATTATTCAAGATTGTTGATATTATTAAACGTCCTAATAGACCAGATCAACTTATCTTGAAGGGAGTGTCTTTGCGAATTATTGCTGATTCTCCAGAAAATGATTTATATAAAGTGCCATTGAGTAAGATGGATAATTTTAAAAATTCATTTGATAAAATAATAGATAATTCTATTGATAAAATAATGGACCAACGGAAAAAAGAAAATATTAGTTCGTCTATGGAAAGATCCCTTGGAAATCTAGGTAGAAGAGACGCTGCCTTTGGCAAAGCGGGGAAGGTACTCCATATTGATGGAGATGGAGAATATCTTGAGCTTTGTTTAAAAACCTATAAGAAGCTGGAAATTGAAGCTGTGGGAAAGCAAATTTCTGAAAGTGAACAACCGAAGGTAATTAAAGAGTTACTTAGGGAATATATGCCAGATATATTAGTTGTTACTGGACATGATGGCCTAGTAAAGGGATTTAAAGATTTTAAAAATATACACAGCTATAGAAATTCTAATTATTTTATAGATACTGTTAAAACTGCACGAAAATATGAATCTAATATGGATGATCTAGTTATTTTTGCAGGAGCATGCCAATCTCACTATGAAGCAATATTGAATTCAGGGGCAAACTTTGCAAGTTCACCCCATAGAGTATTAATTCATTGTTTAGATCCTGTATTTATTTGTGAAAAAGTAGCATATACAAGTGTTGATAAATTTGTATCTATGGAGGAAGCTTTAGAAAATACCATAACGGGAGTTAAAGGTGTAGGGGGGCTGCAAACAAGGGGTAAATACAGACATGGACTTCCTAAGTCCCCTTACCAATAAATATACCTTAAACAAAAGCATGTACCCAGATAAAATTCAGGAAAAACACACTTGCTTTGGAAAAGGAGGGTAAGAAATTGGATGAGGATAATAAAACTATTAATATGAAAATATTTCAGGAAAATAAAATTATATCCAAACCCATGACTGAGATAATTAAGGAAATGGTAGGGTCTCAAATACCTATATCCTTTGAAATAGAAGCTATAAAGGCACAAGCAATAATAGCTAGAACCTATATAGTTAGAAAATCAAGGTTGTTTGGTGGAGATGGATGTACTAAATATAAAAATATAGATTTGTGTACAGATGGACATTGTGGAAATTGGCTCACAGTAAGCCAATTAAAGGAAAAATGGGGAAATGACTTTGATTATAATTGGAGAAAAATAAGCAAGGCCGTAGAGGAAACCAAAGACTTGATTATGACAATAAAAAATAAGCCAATAGAGCCTAGATATAATTGTACTTGTGGTGGATCAACTGAAAATTCAGAGAATATTGATGGCAATAGAACTGTTTATTTAAGAAAAGTACTGTGTGATTATTGTGTAGACTCCCCCTATTATAAAGAATCTATAGAAATGAGTTTAGAAGATATTGAAAAAAAATTGCAAATAGCTACTGAAAAGATTACGCCTACAAAAGGTCTTTGTGTAGAAGGCATGATTGAAGACGTGGTTAGAGACGAAGAAGGAAGAATAATAAGTCTCAAATTAGGTGGGAAAGTATTCAAAGGAACTGAAGTGATGTCCATGTTAGGTTTGAATTCTACTAGATTTGGCTGGAAACCTACTGGATTTAAGATAGAAATGCAAGGAAAAGGTGACGGGTTAGGACTTTGTCAATTCGGAGCAAATGCCATGGCAAAGCAGGGAAAAACTGTAGAAGAAATTCTAAAATATTACTTTACGGGAATAAAAATAAAAGAATTAGAAAAACCTAGTATAAATCAGCCACTTTGTGGGAAAATAATTGTGATTGATCCAGGTCACGGAGGAGACAATACAGAAGATGTGGTTGGACCATCAGGAATTAGAGAAAAAGACATAAATCTAGCAATATCCTTAGAGCTGGCAAAGCTCCTTAGAGATGCAGGGGCAACAGTTTATGAAACTAGAACAAAAGATATATATGTTTCTTTAAGTAAAAGAGTAAATCTAGCAGATCAAGTAAGACCAGATTTCTTTATAAGCATACATCAAAATTTCTTTGCAAATCCCAATATTTCAGGTAGTGAAATTTATTATTATAGAGGGGATATAGAGAGTGAGACTTTGGCTAATCTTATTTTACAAGATTTATCCCAAAACCTAGGTACAACATCTAGGGGGGCTAAGATAGCTGATTTTTATTTACTAAGAGAAGTAAGAACCAGTGCTCTACAAATAGAAGTAGGTTTTATTACAAACCCTGATGAAGAAAAAAGGATGGCAGAACCTGATTTTCCATCTAAGGTAGCAAAAGCTATTAGTCAAGGGTTGAAGAGATATTATAGTTATGAATAGAAGGGCGAAAGTTCTTCTATTTTTTTAAAAAACATGGACAAGGCATGGTATATAATAGATAATGTGAAAAAATTCCTTGTTAAATTTGTAGTATTTGTTGACATGTGGCAGTAATCCATTGTATAATAATTGGTCATGCAGTTGACTTTTTTATTAGGATATGGTAATATAATACTGTATACTTTGAAAGAAGGTGATTAGGTGGCAAACAACAACACTTTAGCCGAAATCAGAAAAAGCGTTGAGTCCTGCGTAGGGGAAAAGGTGCGTTTAAAAGCAAATAAAGGAAGAAAGAAGGTATCGGTAAAAGAAGGTATATTGGAAAAGACTTACCCTAACATCTTTGTAGTTTGTGTTGACGGCGGATTTGATTCAGTCAGAAGAGTATCCTATAGTTACTCAGATATTTTAACAGAAACAGTTGAATTAACTGTATGCGATAATGAAAAAAGAATCCAAGTAAGCTAAAGAAAAACAAAGTAGAATAAGGCAGTGGACCTGAAGGGGTTATCTGCCATATTTTATTTTTTGGACAAAAAAAGAGCATTGGGAAAAAACCGATGCTCTTTTTCTATTAAATATTATTTCTAATATTAGAAATAATATTTAATAGTATGGTGCATGGAGGTGTTAATATTTCTAAGAAAGTAAAACGTAGAATGAAAATAGGATATGAAGTTTTTATTACTGTTCTGGCAGTTGTAGCTGTTACAATGAGTTTTTTAGATTTAACAGAAAGAATAGACATTGCTGATTCTAAAAACTTAATAATCCTTGAAAATAGCATCTTGCTTATTTTTTTTATAGATTACTCCGTGGGACTATATTTAGCACAAGATAAAAAAATATATATCAAAAAACATATTTTCAGCCTTATAGCTATTATTCCCTTTAATTCATTTTTTAGGGCATTTAGAGTAGTTAGGACATTAAGAGTTTTAATGTTATATGAGGTTTTGCAGGTATTTAAATTTCTTAGAGTACTGGCGTTTAGCAGAAAAGTAAAACATGATATAAATAATTTTTTAAGAACCAGTGGGTTTATCTACATTATCTTAGTTAGTATAGCAGCCATCTTTTTTAGTGCAGGAGCTATTTATTATGCAGAACCTGATATAAAAAGCTTTGATGATGCTCTATGGTGGAGTGTAGTAACAGCAACTACATTAGGATATGGAGATATTACACCTCAAACACATCTAGGAAGAATAATAGCATCATTACTAATGTTTGCAGGTATAACCTTTGCGGGAATATATACAGGGTTAATCACCATGTATTTTATTAATAAAAAAAGGAAGCTTAATTCCCTAGAAGATGGGAAAATAGATATATCCCACTTAAGTGAAAAGGAAGTTAGTGAGGTTAAAAAGTACATAGAGTTTATTGTTAGCAAGAGAAAGTGAAAAAGAGTTAGTAGTTAGTGGTTAGTAGTTAGGAAAAAACAGGGACAAGGGGACAGGTACATCGTCCCACCTGAATAATTGAATTTATAAAAATACATAAAAATGTATTGAAAAACATCTGTAAAAGTATTAAAATATACAAATAAGCGATATTTACGATTTTAAAAAAGTCTGAGCATTATAATTATACATATATATTAAGGAGGGAATAGCATGCCAGTAAATTTAAAAGGTAGAAATTTTTTAACATTAAAGGATTTTACATCTAGTGAGATAGACTATCTACTAAAGCTTTCCAAGAATTTAAAGGATAAAAAGAGACTTGGAGGTAAAGAGAAGCTTTTAGATGGGAAAAACATAGTTCTTTTATTTGAAAAAGCTTCCACAAGAACTAGATGTGCTTTTGAAATAGCTGCTATGGATGAAGGGGCAGGGGTAACCTTTTTAGGCTCTTCAGACAGTCAGATAGGAAAAAAGGAGTCTATAGAAGATACAGCAAAAGTACTGGGAAGAATGTTCGATGGAATAGAGTTTAGAGGGTATAAGCAAGAGACGGTAGAGATATTAGCTGAAAATGCAGGAGTCCCTGTATGGAATGGTTTAACTGATATGTACCATCCTACTCAAATATTAGCTGATTTTTTCACTATACAAGAGCATATAAATAAACCTCTCAACAAGGTTAAATTTGTATATGTAGGAGATGCTAGGAACAATATGGCTAATTCATTGATGATTGGGGCGGCAAAGATGGGAATGGATTTTGTGGCATTGTCTCCAAAAGAATTATCTCCAGATAAAAGCCTAGTTGATGAAATGTTACAAGTAACAAAAGAAACAGGAGGAAGTATATCTATTACTGATAATATAGAAGAAGCTGTAAAAAATGCCGATGTTATTTACACCGATGTATGGGTATCCATGGGAGAAGAAGATCAATTTGAAAATAGAATCAAACAACTTAAAGATTATCAGGTAAATATGGATATGATTAGAAAAACCAACAATCCGGATATGATTTTTATGCACTGTTTACCTGCTTTTCATGATTTGAATACAAAGATAGGCAAAGAAGTATATGAAAAGTTTGGATTAAAAGAAATGGAAGTTACAGATGAAGTTTTTAGAAGTAAATATTCAGTTGTATTCGATGAAGCAGAAAATAGATTACATACAATTAAAGCTGTAATAGTAGCAACTATAGGATAGAAGATCAGAAATGATCTTCTGTTTTTTTGTGTGCAATATAGGGAAAGTGCGACGTAAACGTCGCAGGTTAAGGTTGAGGTTTAGGTTAAAACCTTAATCGAGTAGGAGGCAATTAATTATTTTAATTACCGTCCTCTCACACCACCCAGCATACCGTTCGGTACTGGGCGGTTCATTAAGACAGTCTAAGTTTTTCATACTGTGAGGTTAGACCTTTAAAACCATGGTTAATCAGTCTCTGATTAGTTATGGTTTTACTTAGTATTGGACTTTTAGATACTTTCCAGTAACTTTTCCTTGTGTTTGCATGTTCCCATGCCTTCTGTTTGGGTACTCCTAGTTTCATTAGGTTTTTAAATCTAGTTCTTACTAGTTTCCATGTTTTCCATATACAAGCTCTTAGTCGCCTTCGTATCCATCCATCTAATTCCTTTAGCTTACCTATCGCGTCTGTTAGTTTGAAATAATTTACCCATCCTACGGTTATTTCATTTAGTTTCTTAATCCTATGATTAAAATTCATACTTTTATTTCTATTAGTAATCTTTCTAATCTTTTCTTTAAATCGTTGGTAACTTTTATTATGGATTCTAAGTTTAATTTTACCTTTTTTATAGTAGAAACTGTATCCTAAGAATTTTCTTTTAGTTGGCGAGGATACTGCTGATTTCTTAGTATTTACTTTTAATTTTAGTTTTCTTTCTAGGAATTTTGTAATGCTTTTAAGGACTCTTTCTCCTGCTCTTATACTTTTAGCATATATATTACTATCATCAGCATATCTGCAGAATTTATGTCCTCTTCTCTCTAATTCCTTATCTAATTCATCAAGTAATATATTACTAAGTAACGGACTTAGAGGTCCACCTTGAGATGCTCCTTGTTCTGATTTTACTACCATTCCCTTTAACATTATTCCAGAGTTTAAATATTTCCTGATTAGTTTTAATACTCTTTTGTCCTTTATCTTTCTCGCTACTAGATTCATTAATAGGTCATGGTTTATATTGTCAAAGAACTTTTCTAAATCCATATCAACCACATATTTGTATCCTTCATCTATATATGTCTGTGCTTGTTTTAGAGCCATGTGTGCACTTCTTCCTGGTCTAAATCCATAGCTATTATTTGAAAATTCTTTATCAAATATTGGATTAATTACTTGATTTATTGCTTGTTGGATTAATCTATCTATTACCGTTGGTATTCCAAGTAGTCTTACTCCTCCAGTTGGCTTAGGTATTTCTACTCTTCTAACTGGTTGTGGTTTGTATTTCTCATTTAACAGATTTGCTTTTAAAGTTTCATAGTGTTCTTGTAGGTAGGGTAAAAGTTCATCTACTCTCATACCATCAATTCCACTACTTCCTTTGTTAGCTATTACTTTCTTGTATGCTTCAAAGAGGTTTCTCTTATCTACAATTCTTTCAAGTAGTTTTCCAGTATTAAAGCTTGACTTGGTTTTCAGATTTGGCATCGCCGACAAATCACTGTACACTCCCTGTTTACCTTGAGTTTCCAACTCTACTTCCACCGGGTAGTCCAATTCTTTGGTTTTCTGTATTCTTTTCGTGTTTATTGAGATTGTCAATCTTACTCGCCTCCTTAATGTTCAGTCCTTCCTAGAATATCTATAGCTATTCTAGTACTATGACTTCTGCTGACTTCTGATAGTTCAATTATACATCACTGCATAGGTTGTCATGTAGACCGTGGTCTTTTACGACGTATCTATCAGACCTCCCCAGGTAAGAACGTAAACTTTCGCTCCATATATCTGCTACATTTACTTTTCCTGTTTCGGATAGTTTTGGACTTTGGTTTGTTTTGCAACCTCATCCACAGGGTTAAGCCTCTAATGTAGTTCGTGTACCTCAGACCAGAGTTTTGCCGCCGACTTCCTTCAGATTCCACCTCACGGTGGGCACCCTTGTCTTAAGCTAACGGTTGGCACTATCAACCCCCGTATCGGACTTTCACCGACTAGTTTACGCCCATGCCGGGCGCACAAAGAAAGATCCTTCGTATACACTCAGGATGACAGACCAGAGGAATACTCCCAAAGTCATCCTGAGCGTATGCGAAGGATCCTTCCCTTGACCCTAAAAACAAACCCTAAACCCTAATATACAGATCTTTCGTGTTCACTCAGGATGACAGGCGAGAGAAAAACTCCCAAATGTCATCCTGAGTGAACACGAAGGATCTTGCCTTTGATCTTAACCTTCAACATACAACATTCAACCTTCAACCTTCAACTTTTTTTACGTCGCATAATCCCTAAAATATGCAATGTAAATTTTTTTTATTAGGAAACTATTTTTTCGGGTATACGTCAAATATATAAAAACATAGGAAGAAAAAATGTACATAGATATTAAAGGGGGGATTTGGAAAAGGAGATTTCCATATTAAATTAAAGAGATATTAAAAATAAGGAGGATGTCTATATGATTAAGAAAACAAGTATTTTATTTTTGGTTATGACTTTATTACTTGCTGGGGTGCCTATGTCTGTATTTGCCAATGGAACTCAGACTTCTGCATTGGAAACAGAAACTATAGAATATCAAGAACCTATAAAGGAAGAACTTCCAAAGCCAAACATTAGCAGAGATGAAGCTTTAGCAATAGCAAAAAAATCATTAAAGGATTTATTTGATATATCTGTAGATGATTCAAAATTTAATTTCAATATAGAAAATCGTAAAGACTGGTCAGAGCCAGAGCTTTATACATGGCAGATAAGTTGGCAATATCAAGATGCAGCAGAATACATATATATTAATATAGCATTAGATTCTATGACAGGTGAGATACTGTCAATAAATAAGGAAAATAGAAACTATGAAGATCCTATAAAAAGGCAAGCAAAATTTACTAAAGAAGAAGCCAGAGAAAAAGCAGAGGCTTTTATAAATAAAATAATCCCAGAATTATTAGATCAAACAGTGATAAGAGACAATGTAGATGACAACTATCGCATTATGCCAACTGGAATGCAGTCAGTATATTATAATTTTAACTATATCAGATTATATGATGGTATCAAATACGAAAACAACTATATAAATGTAAGTATGGATGGAGCTACAGGGGAAATTAGAAATTTTAACTATAGATGGAATGATCTTAAAGACCTCCCTTCAAAAGATGAAATAATTTCTAAAGAAGAGGCAACAAAAATAATTAAAGATAATTTAAAGATGGAGCTTATATATTTACCTATTAGAGATCAATACAAGTATGAACCAGTACCTAAGAGAGTAAAGCTTGCTTATAGGGCAAACTATAATTATGATAGTAAAATCCTAAATGCTCGAACAGGAGAAATACTAGATTACAACGGTAGAGTAAAATCAAAAAATGTGAAATCAACTAATATAACAGATAAACAATTGCAGGATATACTAAAAGAGGCTAGTCCTGTGACTAAGAAAAAAGAGATGACTAAGGATAGAGCAAAAGAACTTGCCCTTTTAATCTTAAAAGAAGAAATTAAAGGTAATATAAAAATAAATAATATAAGCTATATTGAAGGAGATGGACACTGGGAAGCTGTAGGTAAAAAGGCTTGGAATATAGATTTTTCTGTAGAAGAAGTTCAAAATAATGAGCAAAACAAAGAAGCAATGCCTAGACAAAATGGCAGAATTATGTTTGATGCCTTGACAGAAGAGCTTTTAGCCTTTAGCAATTGGGATTATTATGGACCTAATAATGTAGAAGAACCAGTAATCTCTTGGGAAGAAGCCTATCAAAAATCAATTGACATGATAGCAAAGTACCACCCAAATAAAATTGATGATATAAAAACTGAACAAGTATATTATTACTATAATGACTATATAGATGGTAAAGAAGTATCTCCTATGAATTATAGCTTTAACTTTACTAGAAAGGTAGATAATGTTCTTTACGAGGAAAATTCTATCAATATAGGAATTAATAGCAGAACAGGAAAAATACAAAACTTTAGTTGTCGCTGGCAGGAGGATATGACTTTTCCAGAAGTAGAAGAGGTAATAACAGAGGAACAAGCTAAAAATACTCTTTTCCAGTATAATGGGGTAGAATTAGCTTATAATAGATATAATAAAACCAATAATTATCAAAATCCTCAGTATGAAATAAAGCTAGTTTATAGATTAAATCCTAAAAAAGTTCAATACAGCTCAAATATGCTTTTAGAGGCTACTTCAGGAAAGCCAATAGACTATAATGGAAATGAAATTGCTGATTATGATCTTAAAGCCTTTGAAGAATCACTTAAAGGGCATTGGGTACAGAGAAATGCTAAACTATTGGCAAGTCAGGGAATTCTTGAAATAGATGGATTTAACCCTGAGAAGGCTATAAATAAAATTGATGTGGTAAAGATGTTAGTAAAGGCAAGAGGAATGGATAATTACTATCCTATGGAAAAGGCACAAAATGATAGCAAGACGGAGTTTTCTGATGTTAGTGAGGATAGTGAAGATTATCGTTATATTCAAACAGCTATTAGATATGGAATAATTGATAACAAAGATGGAGCCTTTAATGGAAGTAAAGAGCTTACTAGGGAAGAATTAGCTGTATTAGTTGTAAAGACCTTAGAATATAGTACTCTAGCTAAGGCAACGGAGATTTTCACCCTAGATTATAAAGATAAAAGCTCTATATCGGAAGAATTAAAGGGATATGTAGCTATTTCCAAAGGATTAAATTTATTTAGGGAATCAAATAAATTTAGACCTAAGGATCAAGCCACCATGGCAGAAACAGCTAATATGGTTTATAAATCCTTAGAATTTATGAACAGATAAAGCACTCTAAAGCCTATGAAAAACAATGTAAAAGAAGTGGAAAAGTTTTTAATTCCACTTCTTTTTTTATTTGCTCTTGCATACATATATAAAGATTAGTTGGCTTGGCTAATAAATATAAAAAATTTAGCATTAAATGCTCTTATTTTAAATATGATTATATTAAGAAAATGTAGGTTAAAGGAGGAGGAAAATATATGGCCGTTGAGTTAGTTAGAGACCTGTTAACTCTGGATCAAACCGTTGGAGAAGGCTCTTCTCAAGTACTTGTGGAGGGAGATATTCTTGTTCCTGATGTGAAACCAGATATTTCAAGAATATTATCAGTGGATGGCAATATCAATATAACAGAAAAAGAGGCACTTCAAGATAAAATAATGGTGGGTGGAGTTGTAAATTTTAAGATACTTTATGTATCTGACGGAGGGGAATATCCTGTCTATAGTATGGACGCTAGTGCAGGTTTTAGCCAAAACATAGATATTCCAAATGAAAATGTTGACATAGACATGAATATTATGGCAGCTATAGAACATATTGACCACAATATTATGAATGAAAGAAAAGTTTCTGTAAAGACAGTGGTTAATGTTTCAGTAAAAACCCATACAGCTTCAAGAATGGAAGTTTTAAAGGACTTAATGGGTGTAGAAGATGTTCAAGTACTTAAAAAGAAGGTAGGCTATACTGATGTAATTGGTACTAATAAATCAGAAACCATGGTTAGGGAAAGCTTTGAACTAGAAGAAGGAGCTTTAGACATAGAACAAGTTTTAAAATGTGATGCTTTTGCAGTTTTAAAAGAAACCCAGGTAACTGATGGAAAGGTTATTGTAAGTGGGGTAGTAAAGACGAACACTCTATATATTGCCGATGATGCTAAGTATAGCCTTATGATGCTTAAAAATGAAATTCCTTTTACTCATTTTGTAGAAGTAATGGGTGCTATGAAGGAAATGGACTGTAAGGTTTTAGTAAAAGCTGATGAAGTATATACGGATATTAAGGAAAATATTGAAGGAGACAGAAGAATTTTAGAGGTTGAAGCAATGGTTAAAATTGATGCTTCAGTAAGTGAAATGGAAGAAAAAGAAGTTTTAGTAGATGCTTATTGTCCTGGCAAAAATTTAAATGTTCAAAAACAAAAAATGACCTTTGGTCAAACTGCAGCACAAAATTCTTCAAATATGGTGGTAAAGGAAACTGTTGAGCTTCCTGAAAATGAGCCGGAAATAACTAAGGTCTTCAATGTTAGCTGTAAACCGTTAATTACAGAGGTTAATATAACAGAGGAAAAATGTATTGTAGAAGGTATTATAAATGCAGAGGTATTATATCTTTCAAATGAAGAAATGAAACCAGTTTGTGGTTTTAGTCAAGAAATTCCTTTTAGACATTTTGTAGAGGTAGCAGGATGCAATGATACCATGAATGCTGATGTAGATATTGCTGTAAATGATGTAGACTATAGTCTTGTAAATACTGAGCAGATGGAGCTAAAGGTAAATATAGGAGCTTATTGTGTAGTAAGTAAAAAACAGGATATAGAAGTTGTAGTAGATATAACCGAATCAGATGAAGAAGTGGATATGAATAAACGCCCAAGTATGACTATTTATTATGTTCAGCCTGGGGATTCTCTATGGAAAATAGCAAAAAGGTATCATACCACTGTTAAGGAACTGGTGGAAACTAATGATATACCAAATCCAGACTTGATTATGCCAGGAGATCAAATTATTATCCAAAAAAAATTGAATTTTAAATTTTAACTGATAAAGTCCGGTGCTCCGGACTTTTTTATTACCCATAGAAGGTATTTAAAGTTATAATATATAATAGTATATATTGAATGCAAGGTGAAAAAATATAATAAGAGTAATACGAGAGGTGAATCCTGTGAATGAAATTAAAATTCAAGCAAGAGCTAAAATAAATATTGCACTAGATGTTCTGGGTAAAAGAAAAGATGGATACCATGATGTGAAGATGATAATGCAGCAGGTGGATCTATATGATGAAGTAAGGATAAAAAAGATTAGAAATGGCATAAGGTTAAAAACTAATTGTGAATATCTACCTATAAATGAAGGTAATATTGCATATAAGGCTGCCAAGCTTATGATAAAAACCTATAATATAAAAGGCGGAGTTGAAATATATATACAAAAGAATATTCCTGTCTCTGCTGGATTGGCAGGAGGTAGTACTAATGCAGCAGCAGTGTTAAATGGGATGAATCAGCTTTGGAAACTAGATGTTAATAAAGAGGAATTAATGTCTTTAGGCAAATCCCTAGGGGCGGATGTACCCTTTTGTGTTATAGGGGGAGCAGCTTTAGCTGAGGGTATAGGTGAAAAGTTAACTCCTATAGTTGCCTTAGACCAAGGTTGGGTAGTTTTAGCAAAACCCAATATATCTGTCTCTACAGCTGAAGTTTATAAGAAATTAGACTTAGAAAATCTAACAGAACATCTTGAAATTTATACAATTCTTAAAGCAATGGAAGAAAGTGATATACCTACAATATCACAAAATATGTTCAATGTTCTTGAATCGGTAACAGAAAAAATGCACCCTATTATTAAAGATATAAAAAGAAAGCTGTGTGAATATCAAGCCTTAGGTAGTATGATGAGTGGCAGTGGGCCAACTGTATTTGGGTTGTATAAGGATTATCATAAAGCAAAAAATGCCTATGAAAATTTGAAAAAGGTATATAAACAAACATATGTTGTCAAAACTTATAAAGGAGGGGAGATTTATGACAAATAGTGGATTAACAGGATTAAAACTTGAAAATTATCAACCGCTTAGGGAGGTTGTCTTTGAACATTTAAGAAATTCTATTTTAAATGCTGATTTAAAACCAGGAGAAAGGTTGATGGAGGTTCAATTAGCAGAGCAACTAGGTGTGAGTAGAACCCCTATTAGAGAGGCTATTAGAAAGTTAGAGTTAGAAGGGCTTGTAGTTATGGTTGCTCGTAAGGGAGCATATGTAGCAGATGTATCGGTTAAAGATATTTTAGATGTTTTAGAGGTTAGAAATGTACTAGAGGGTCTAGCTGCAGCCCTTTGTGCTGAAAGAATAACAGATGAAGAGCTAGAAAATCTAAAACTTATTTCAGATAATTTTAAAAAATATTTAGAAGAAGATGACACGGAAGGAATGGTGGAGATGGATATGCAGTTTCATGATCAAATCATTCAATCCACTCGTAATGCTAAGCTTATACAAATATCTCAAGGTCTCCAAGAGCAGGTGCATAGATTTAGAATCACATATTTTGAGGAATTTGGAAAAGATGAGGGAGTTCTTAAAGAACATAAATCTATATTAGAAGCCATAGTTAATAAAGATACTGTATCAGCTCAAAGAGTGGCACAACAGCATGTAGATACTTTAAAACAATCAATAGCAAAGTTTGTAGATAAGCTTTAGGAGGGAAAGTAAATGATAAATGCTGTGATTTTGGCAGGAGATAATGACAAAAGCAGTGGTGAATTACATAATAAAGCTACCTGTTTGATTGGGGATAAAATGATGATTGAATATGTCATTTCTGCCCTGAAAAATTCACAGTATATTAGTAAGATATTAATAATCGGAGATAAAGCTAAGCTTGAAAGCTTAGAGAGGGAAGATATAAAGTTGTTACAAAGTACGGACTCTTTAGTGGACAATATTCTTCTTGGGATTAAAAGCTTTAAAGATGAACAGGTACTTATTTCCACTAGTGATATACCCATGGTTTCAGAAGAGGCAATAAGAGATTTTATAATAAAGGGCTTAGAGGCAAGAGCAGACCTTGCTTATTCAGTAATAATCAAAAATACCATGGTAGATAAATTTCCACAAGCTCATAGAACATACGTAAAATTAAAGGATGGGGAGTTTACAGGAGGAAATCTATTTTTAGTCCAAACCCCTAAGATTTATAATGCTTTGGAAATAGGACAAAAAATGATTATGTATCGCAAAAACCCTTGGAAGATGTGCAGACTTTTGGGGCTTGGTTTTTTGTTTAAACTAGCTATAGGAAAACTAGCTATAGAAGATGTAGAAAAAAGAGTTGCTCAAATAATGAATATAAAAGGAAGAGCCATAATATCAGATTTTGCCGAGGTAGGAAATGATGTGGACAAGCCTGAAGATTTAGAGATGACAATTAAATATATGACAGAGAGTAGTTAAAAGGACAGTGGAGACTGTTCTTTTTTTATGACACAATTTAGGGATTATGCGACGTACCGTCGCATAGGTTGAGGTTAAGGATAAGGTTAAAACATTAAAACCTTAAAAGATAGATCCTTCGTATATACTCAGGATGACAGGGCGAGAAGAAAAGCCCCCAAAAATGTCATCCTGAGCGAATGCGAAGGATCTTGCCTGGCCCTAAAAACAAACCCTAAGCCCTAGGACACAGATCCTTCGTATACACTCAGGATGACAGGGTGAGAAGAAAAACCCCCCAAAATGTCATCCTGAGCGAATGCGAAGGATCTTGCACTTGATCTTAACCTTATCCTTAACCTTAACCTGCGACGTTTACGTCGCACTTT
>SWCF01002974.1_pt2 | contig 23329 bp, 22 predicted proteins | sample 4690081 | NCBI WGS metagenome assembly SWCF01 (sample SAMN10267280, study PRJNA491770) | bioreactor metagenome | isolation source: DHS bioreactor inoculated with | place: Japan: off Shimokita Peninsula
CGCGGCGGGTGGGCGGCTCAGCCGATCCGGCCCCGGCGGAAGTAGGTGATCGGGCCGATCCAGTTCACCGCGATGATCGCGGCCCATTTCGCCTTGCTGCCCGCGACCCGGTCCGCGGGGCGCCGCGCCAGATCGGTCCACGCCGTCGCGGCGAGCGAGAGCTGCACAGCGGCGAGGGTGAGCACGAGCGTCTGCTGCCCCGGGGTCAGGTCGCGGAACTTCGGGCGGCGCCGTGCGGTCATCGTCGTCTCCTTGGGTCGAGGATTCCTTCCCGCCGAGCCTGCCACGTTCCCGCCGTCGCCGGCAGAGCCACAGGTCCCACGAGGCCGGCCGGCGCGGCCCGCCCGATACCATCGGTCCGTACCGCCCCACACGACGAACAGGCCCATGACTTCGCACACCGACGCGTCGGGTATCGATCCGACCGACCTCGCCACCTGCCTCCGCGTCCTGTCCCTCGTGGACGAGCTCGACGCCGACCATCCGGATTCGGTGACGGTGCAGCGCGCCGTCGGGAGCATGTTCAAGAAGCTCAAGCGGTTGCGCCGCAACGAGACCCGCCGGGCCAAGGTCACCGCCGACCGGCAGGTGCTCGCGACGACGGCGACCGGATCGCCCACCCGCATCGACGACGAGACGGCCGGGATCGCGTTGACCTCGAACGCACCGGGGGCGAGCGCGGGCACCCTGATCCGGCCGCGGGCCTGCTACGTGTGCAAGGACAAGTACACCCGGGTCGATGCGTTCTACCATCAGCTGTGCCCGCGCTGCGCCGCGGAGAACCACGCGAAGCGGGACGCCCGTACCGATCTGACGGGCCGGCGTGCGTTGCTCACCGGCGGCCGCGCCAAGATCGGCATGTACATCGCGTTGCGGCTGCTGCGCGACGGCGCCCACCTGACGATCACGACCCGGTTCCCGAACGACGCGATCCGTCGTTTCGCGGCCATGGAGGACAGCGCCGACTGGCTGCACCGCCTGCGCATCGTCGGCATCGACCTGCGCGACCCCGCCCAGGTCGTGGCCCTGGCCGACGACGTGGCCGCGCAGGGTCCGCTCGACATCCTCGTCAACAACGCCGCCCAGACCGTGCGCCGCTCCCCCGGCGCGTACTCCGCCCTCGCCGAGGCCGAGTCCGGTCCCCTGCCCGCCGGCCCGCGGCCGGAGGTGCTCACCTTCGGAAAGCCCTCGGACGCCCACCCGGCCGCGCTGGCCGGGTCGCTGCCGTCGCAGCTGACCGCGGAGTCGCTCACCTCGCTCGCGCTGGTGGCCGGGTCGGCCACGGCCGACCGGATCGCCGCCGGTGTCGCGGTCGACGCCGGGGGGCTGCTGCCCGATCTGGTGCACACCAACAGCTGGGTGCAGACCGTCGGGGAGGTCGAGCCGCTGGAACTGCTCGAGGTGCAGCTGTGCAACTCCGTGGCACCGTTCATCCTGGTCAATCGGCTGCGGCCGGCGCTGGCGGCCTCCCCGGCCCGCCGCACGTACGTGGTGAACGTCTCGGCGATGGAGGGGCAGTTCGCCGGGCGCCGGTACAAGGGGGCCGGGCATCCGCACACCAACATGGCCAAGGCCGCGCTGAACATGCTCACCCGCACCAGCGCCGAGGACCTGCGCGCCGACGGGATCCTCATGACCGCCGTCGACACCGGCTGGATCACCGACGAACGGCCCCACCACACCAAACTGCGCCTGGCCGAGGAGGGATTCCACGCCCCGCTCGATCTCGTGGACGGGGCGGCCCGCGTGTACGACCCGATCGTGCAGGGCGAGGCCGGGGTGGACCTGTACGGCTGCTTCCTCAAGGACTACCGCCCGGCCCCGTGGTGAGCGCGTCCCGCCGGCCGGGTGAGATCCACCCGACACGTCCGCGCAGGTAGAGACCAGTTCCACACCGCCGGGAGCGGCCGGGGCGCCCCGGGACGGGGATACTGGAGACATACGCCGTCGCCGCCTCCGGAGGATCCCATGCCCGTTGCCGTAGTCCACGCCGACACCCCGGAAGGACACGCCGCGCTCACCACGGCTGCCCGCGAGGCCGCCCACGGCGACGGCACGACCCTCGTGCTCGTCGCGGTCGACGACGACGGCGCGGCCGGGCAGCGCGAACTCGACTCGATCCGCGCGGACGTCGCCGCCGCCCTGGGTGCCGACGGGTGGGAACTGCGGACGGCGGTGCACGACGGGGACCCGGTCGCCGCGCTGGTCGACCTGGTCGAGCGGTCCGGCGCGGACCGTCTCGTGGTGGGCAGCCGCGACCGCAACGCGCTCGGCAAGTTCCTGCTCGAACGGCGCCTGCAGCGGTTGCTGCTCGAGGCGCCGGTCCCCGTCCTGGTCGTCAAGGGCACCGACGCGGACGAGTAGTCGTCCGGAACGGCCGCTGCCCCGCCCGATCCGGTTAGGCTGGCGGTATGGCGTACCGGCTGTTGGCCGACGTTACCGTGGCCGCGCACCTGGCCTTCCTGCTGTATGTGACGTTCGGCGGTTTCCTGGCGTGGCGGTGGCCCCGCACGCTGGCGCTGCACGTGGTGGCGGTGGTGTGGGGGTTCGCCACCGTCCTCGCCGGGTTCGACTGCCCGCTGACCGATCTGGAGAACTGGGCGCGTCGCCGCGCTGGGATCGAGGGCCTGCCGCCGAGCGGGTTCATCGACCACTACCTGACCGGGGTGATCTACCCGGACTCGGCGGTGGGACTCGTGCGGGCCGCGGTGGCGGTGACGATCGTCGTGTCCTGGTTCGGGTGGTGGCTGCGGCGCCGTCGTGTGAGCCGCGTCGCATCCTGACTTACCCGGCAGTAGGGTGTGGCGCATGACTGCCTCCCGCGATCTCGACATCGTCGTCTACGGCGCCACCGGCTTCGTCGGCCGGATCACCGCCGCCTACCTCGCCGAACACGCCCCCGAAGGGGTGCGAATCGCCCTCGCCGGCCGCTCCCGCACCCGTCTCGACCGCATCCGCGCCGAGCTCGGGCCCGCCGCGCGGGATTGGCCGGTACTCGAGGCGGACGCCGGCGACCCGCAGTCGCTGGCCGCGCTCGCTGCCCGCACCCGCGTGGTGGTCACCACGGTCGGCCCCTACGCCAAGTACGGGCTGCCGCTGGTGCAGGCCTGCGCCGAGGCGGGCACCGACTACGTCGACCTCACCGGCGAGGTGTTGTTCCACCGCGAGAGCATCGACCGGTTCGACGACCTGGCGCGCCGCACCGGCGCCCGCATCGTGCACTCCTGCGGATTCGACTCGATCCCCTCCGATCTCGGCGTGCACGCGCTGCACCGGGCCGTGCAGGCCGACGACGCCGGCGATCTCACCGACACGACGCTGGTGGTGCGGGCGATGCGGGGCGGCGTCAGCGGCGGCACGATCGACTCGATGCGCACCCAGGTGGACGTGGTGCGCCGGGACGCCGCGGCCCGCAAGGTCGCCCTCGCCCCCTACTCGCTGTCGCCGGACCGGTCCCGCGAACCCGACCTCGGGCGCCAGAACGACCTGGCGACCGTCGACGGCCGATCCGTCGCGCCCGACCTGTCCGGCCGGCTCGCGCCGTTCTTCATGGGCCCCTACAACACCCGGGTGGTGCGCCGCAGCAACGCGCTCAGCGGCTGGGCGTACGGGCCGCGCTTCCGCTACCGGGAGACCATGAGCGTCGGTTCGTCGCGGCTGTCGCCGCTCGTGGCGACCGGTGTCGCCGCGGGCTTCGGCGCGCTGGTGGCGGGGCTGGCGTTTCCCCCGACCCGGTTCGTGCTCGACAAGCTGCTGCCCGCGCCCGGACAGGGCCCGTCCGAGTCTGCCCGCGAGCGCGGCTTCTTCACCATCGACCTCTACACCACGACGAGCACCGGTGCCCGCTACCGCGCCCGCGTCGCCGCCCAGGGCGACCCCGGCTACAAGGCGACCGCGGTGATGCTCGGCGAATCGGCACTGTCGCTGGTCCTCGGCGGCGACCGCCTCCACGCCGGGGGCGGGGTGCTCACCCCCGCCACCGCCTTCGGGGACGTACTCACCGACCGGTTGCGCGCCGCCGGATTCGAGATCACGGCCCGGCGCCTGCCGTGACCGCCGCGGCGCCGTCGCGGGAGGCGGCGACACGCCGCCCGGCGACGGCGCCGCCGCGCGCGACCGGCTATGCTCGGACGGATCGTCGCGAGAGCGGCGAACGGCAGACCTGGGAAGGGACACGAACGTGCACACGACGAGCATCGCGGCGGCTCCGGCCACCCTGCTCGCGTTGATGGCGTTCTGGCCCACCCGACGGGGCGCGTGCTTCGACCAGGAGTGTTGCTGAGCGGCGTCCGCCGCCCTCTCCCCTCCCCGGTTCGCTCCTTCGTGGTCGGAGTCTTCTGCATGTTCGCTCTTCTGGTGTTCACGCTCGTCGGTATCGGTGCGCAGCTCGTCGACGGGGCCCTCGGCATGGCCTTCGGGGTCACCGCCACCACCTTGTTGATCTTCAGCGGGATCGGTCCCGCGCACGCCAGTGCCGCCGTGCACCTCGCCGAGGTCGGCACCACCCTCGTCTCCGGCGCCTCGCACTGGCGGTTCCGGAATGTGGACTGGGGGGTGGTCGCGAAGCTGGGCGTGCCCGGCGCGCTCGGCGCCTTCCTCGGCGCGACGGTGCTCTCGAGCCTGTCCACCGCGGCCGCGATCCCGGTGACGTCGACGATCCTGCTCGCCATCGGTGTCTATGTGGCGCTGCGGTTCTCGGTCCGGCCACCGGCCGTCGCGCACGCCCGCACCTCACCGCACTCGGCGAAGTTCCTGTCCCCGCTGGGCCTGTTCGGCGGGTTCATCGACGCCAGCGGCGGCGGCGGATGGGGGCCGATCACGACCAGCACCCTGCTCTCCCGCGGCAAGACGGCCCCCCGGACCGTGATCGGCTCGGTCAGCGCCTCCGAGTTCCTCGTCGCACTCGCCGCGAGCATCGGCTTCCTCGTCGGTCTCGGCCGGGAATCGCTCGGCAACCTGCTCGTCGTGGCCGGTCTCGCCCTCGGCGGGGCCATCGCCGCACCGATCGCGGCGTGGCTGGTCAGCCGGGTACCGGCCACCCTGCTCGGCACCGCTGTCGGCGGCGTCATCGTGTTGACCAACGCACAGAAGCTGTGCACCTCGTTCGAGATCTCCGCCACGGCCACCACCCTGCTGTACCTGCTGATCGTGGCCGGCTGGATCGCGCTGCTCACGGTCTCGTGGCGCCGGTCGCGCCTCACCCGCGCCGAATCCGCCGGGGCGCTCGAGCGCCTCGAGCCGGCCCGCCCCGAGCTGCGGGAGCCGGCCGCGGACCGCACGAGCTAGCGTCCCGCTCTACGCTCGGCGCATGACGAGCCCCCTCGCCGTGCTCGACGCCTACGGCGTCGCCCTCGCCGCCGCCGGCCTCGACGTCCCGGTGGAGCCGGCGCCCGGCATCGACTGCGCCCCGGCCGGGCGGTTCCTCACCGCCCGGCTGCCGGTGGCCGACCTCGCCGCCGGGGCCGTGGCGGCCTTCGCGGCGGCCGCCGACCGCTACCGCCATGCCCGCGGACTCGCCCCGCAGGGGGCGCGGCTCGACCCGGAGCGGATCGCCGCGTCGTTCGGCGGGGACCGGATGCTGCGCATGGCGGGCCGGCCCGTAGAGGGGTTCGCGGCGCTGTCCGGGTTCTTCGCCGCCGCCGACGGGTGGGTGCGCACCCACGCGAACTACCCGCATCACCGGGCGCGCCTGCTGCGCGCCCTCGACCTGCCGGACGGCACCGACCGTGCCGGCTGCGCCGCCCGGCTCCGGCAGCTGCCGGCGGCGGCGGTCGAGGACGCAGCCGCCGCGCACGACGCGATCGCGGTGCGGGTGCGCACCGAGCACGAGTGGGCGACGAGCCCGCCGGGCCGGGCCGCGGCGTCGGGCCCGCTGGTCCGGATGCTCGCGCGGGACGACACCGCCAACCGGACCGTCGCAGGCGACGATCCGGCGCGGCCCCTGACCGGGCTCCGGGTGCTGGACCTGACCCGGGTGATCGCCGGGCCCGTCGCCGCCCGCGCGCTGGCCCTGCTGGGAGCGGAGGTGCTGCGCATCGATCCGCCCGCACTCCCCGAGATCACCTGGCAGCACGCCGAGAACGGGCAGGGCAAGCGCACGGCGCTGCTCGACCTGCACACTCGTCGCGGGCGGGAGACGTGGTGCCGTCTGCTCGCCGACGCCGACGTGCTGCTCACCGGCTACCGGCCCGGGGCGCTCGACGCGCTGACCGGTGCGCCCGGCACGATCCGGCCCGGTCTCGTGCACGGCCGGGTGTGCGCGTGGGGATGGTCCGGGCCGTGGGCGGCCCGCCGCGGCTTCGACTCGATCGTGCAGGCCGCGTCCGGGATCGCGGTGGCCGAGGGGGACTCCGACACGCCCGGCGCGCTGCCGGTGCAGGTCCTCGACCACGCGAGCGGTTACCTGCTGGCGGCCGGGGTGCTCGATGCGCTCGCCGCGCGGCACCGGGACGGGCGGGGCCGCGACGTGGCGGTCGCGCTGGCCCGCACCGCGGCATGGCTGCTGCAGGCGCCCGGCCGGGACCCGCACCCGCCGGTGCCGGCGCGTCCCGGGCCACGGACCGTGGCCACGCACGCGGCGGTGACCACGGCCCGTCCGGTGCTCGCCGAGTACCCGGACTATCCGTTCCCGGCCCGGGCCTGGGGCGGCGATCCGGCGGCCTGGTGGTCCAGGGGCTGGGTGGTCTAGGGGCTGGGCGGTCTGGGGGCCGGGTGGTCTAGGGTGCGGCGTCGAACGCGTCGAGGATCTGCTGGGCGGCCAGCGCCGCGGTGAGCGAGCCGTCGCGCACGGCGCGTTCGACGTCGCCGCGGAGCGCACGCACCCGGGGGCTGGTCTCGAGCCGGCGCAGCAGCTGGTCGTGCACCATCGTCCAGGTCCAGTCCACCAGCTGGCGGCGCCGGTTCTCTTCGAACAGGCCCGCCGCGGTGAGCACCCGGCGGTGCTCGAGGACGGTGTCCCAGAACGTGTCCAGGCCGGCGCCCTCGAGGCCGCTCATGGTGATCACCGGCGGCTTCCACACCGCGTCGTGCGGATGCACGAGCCGCAGGGCGCCGGCCAGTTCCCGCGCCGCGACCCGCGCGTCGCGTTCGAAGGGGCCGTCCGCCTTGTTGACCGCGACCAGGTCGGCGAGTTCGAGGACGCCCTTCTTGATGCCCTGCAGCTGGTCGCCGGTGCGGGCGAGGGTCAGGAAGGTGAAGCAGTCCACCATGTTCGCGACGGTCACCTCGGACTGCCCGACCCCGACGGTCTCGACGAGGATCACGTCGAACCCGGCGGCCTCGAGCAGCACCATCGTCTCGCGGGTGGCCTTGGCGACACCCCCGAGGGTGCCGGCCGTCGGGGACGGCCGGATGTAGGCGTCGCGCTGCACCGACAGCCGCGCCATGCGGGTCTTGTCACCGAGGATGGAGCCGCCGGTGCGGGTCGACGACGGATCCACCGCGAGCACCGCCACCCGGTGCCCCTTGTCGAGCAGGTACATGCCCAGCGCATCGATGAAGGTGGACTTGCCGACGCCGGGAACGCCGGTGATGCCGACGCGCATCGCGCCGCCCGCCTTCGGGAGCAGGCGCAGCAGCAGTTGCTGCGCCTGCTCCCGATGGTCGTCGCGGGTGGATTCGACGAGGGTGATCGCCTTCGCCAGGCCGGCCCGCCGGTTGGCGAGCACGGCCTCGGCGAGGGCGTCGACGTCGACCGCGGGCCGGCGGGTGTGACTGCCGACGGGGGTGCTGCCCATTGCGGGTCAGGCCCCGAGGTCGTGGCCGAGCTGGTCGGCGAGCTTGTGCAGCAGCCCCACCGCGGCGTCCGCGATGACGGTGCCCGGCGGGAAGATCGCGGCGGCACCGGCCTGGTACAGCTCGTCGAAGTCGCCGGGCGGGATGACCCCGCCGACGACGATCATGATGTCCGGGCGGCCCACCTCGGCGAGGGCCTCCCGCAGCGCGGGCACCAGGGTGAGGTGTCCCGCGGCCAACGACGACACGCCGATGACGTGCACGTCGTTGTCGGCCGCCTGGTTGGCGACCTCCTCGGGGGTCTGGAACAGCGGTCCCACGTCGACGTCGAAGCCGAGGTCGGCGAAGGCGGTGGCGATCACCTTCTGCCCGCGGTCGTGGCCGTCCTGGCCCATCTTCGCGACGAGGATACGCGGCCGGCGGCCTTCCTCCTCGGCGAACTTCTCGACGAGTTCGGTTGCCGTGCTGATGTTGACCGCCTTTCCGGCCTCGTCCCGGTAGACCCCGCTGATGGTGCGGATCTCGGCCTGGTGGCGGCCGTAGACCTTCTCGAGGGCATCGGAGATCTCGCCGACGGTGGCCTTGGCGCGGGCCGCGTCGATGGCCAGGGCCAGCAGGTTCGTGTCCGGCCCGGTGTCGGTCGCGCCGGCGGCGCGGGTGAGGGCGTCCAGCGCGGCCTGCACGGCCTCGGGATCGCGGTCGGCCCGCAACTGCTCGAGCTTGGCGAGCTGCTCGGCCCGCACGCGGGAGTTCTCGACCTTGAGGACCTCGATCTCGTGGTCCTCGGTGACCTGGTACTTGTTGACGCCGATCACCGGCTGGCGGCCGGAGTCGATGCGGGCCTGGGTGCGGGCCGCGGCCTCCTCGATGCGCAGCTTCGGGATGCCCTCGGAGATGGCCTGCGCCATGCCGCCGGCCTCCTCGACCTCCGCGATGTGCTTGCGGGCGCGGTTGGCGAGCTCGTGGGTGAGCCATTCGAGGTAGTACGAGCCGCCCCACGGGTCGATCGGCCGGGTGGTGCCCGACTCCTGCTGCAGCAGCAGCTGGGTGTTGCGGGCGATGCGGGCGGAGAAGTCGGTGGGCAGCGCGAGCGCCTCGTCGAGGGCGTTGGTGTGCAGCGACTGGGTGTGGCCCTGGGTCGCGGCCATCGCCTCGATGCAGGTGCGGGCGACGTTGTTGAACACGTCCTGCGCGGTGAGCGACCAGCCGGAGGTCTGCGAGTGGGTGCGCAGCGACTTGGACTTGGCCGACTTCGGGTGGAACTTCTCGACGAGCTCGGCCCACAGCAGGCGGCCGGCGCGCATCTTGGCGATCTCCATGTAGAAGTTCATCCCGATGGCCCAGAAGAAGGACAGGCGCGGGGCGAACTTGTCGATCTCCATGCCCGCGTCGAGGCCGGCGCGGATGTACTCGACGCCGTCGGCGAGGGTGTAGGCCAGCTCGAGGTCGGCGGTCGCACCGGCCTCCTGGATGTGGTAGCCGGAGATCGAGATGGAGTTGAAGCGCGGCATGTTCGCGCTGGTGTAGGCGAAGATGTCGGAGATGATCCGCATCGACGGCTTGGGCGGATAGATGTAGGTGTTGCGGACCATGAACTCCTTCAGAATGTCGTTCTGAATGGTCCCGGCCAGCTGCTCGGGCTTGACGCCCTGTTCCTCGGCGGCGACGACGTACAGCGCCAGGATCGGCAGCACCGCGCCGTTCATGGTCATCGACACCGACACCTGCGACAGGTCGATGCCGTCGAACAGCTGCCGCATGTCGAGGATCGAGTCGATCGCGACGCCGGCCATGCCGACGTCGCCCTGCACGCGGGGATGGTCCGAGTCGTAGCCGCGGTGGGTGGCGAGGTCGAACGCCACCGACAGGCCCTTCTGCCCGGCCGCGAGGTTGCGCCGGTAGAAGGCGTTGGACTCGGCGGCGGTGGAGAACCCGGCGTACTGCCGGATGGTCCACGGCTGGTTGACGTACATCGTCGGGTACGGGCCGCGGACGAACGGCTCGAGACCCGGGTAGCTGCCCAGCGGGTAGCCCTCGGCGACGATCCGGTCGCGGTCGGCCTTGGTGTAGACGGGCTTGACGTCGATGCCCTCGGGCGTGGACCACACCACCTGCTCGGTCGTGTAGTGGTTGGCGGCGGCGACCCCGTCGACGAGCGCTGCGGCCTGCTCCTCGGTGGGGGCGGCGGGGGCCGGCGCCGCCGGATCCGTCAGCGGGACGTCGGCGAAGCTGCCGATCTTGTGTTCGATGCTCACTTACGCTCCCAGGGTGTTCAGCAGGTCGGTCAGCGCGGCGATCGCGTCGATCTTGGCGGTGAGGAACCCGTCCGGGCGCGCGGCGCCGCCGGTCTCGCTCACGGCCTTCTCCGGCCCGGCGAGCAGGACGGTGCCGACGCCGGCGTCGCGGAGGGCGGTGACGGCCGCGCCGGCCTGTTCGCCGTAGCGCTTGTCGGTGCCGCACACCACGGCGACGGTGACGTCGGCGTCGCGGACGGCGGCGGCGATGCTGTCGTCGTCGACGGACAGCGGACCGGGATTGACCGTCTCGATGCCGCCGGAGGCGAGCAGGTTCGCGGCGAACGTCGTGCGGATGTTGTGCTCGGCGATCGGCCCCAGCGGGGCGAGCAGCACCCGGGGCCGGGCGCCGTGCGCGGCGAGGTGGACGTCGGAGCGGTCGCGCAGCGCCTCGAAGGCGGCGGCGTACCGGGCGACGGCGGCCCCGGCGTCGGCGGTCTCCGCGGGCAGCGGCGCCTCGGCCAGGTTGGGGAACTCGTTGACGCCGGTCACCGCGGTCCGGCGGTGGGCGATGTCGGATTCGCGGCGGGCGCGGGTGGCGGCGATCCGCTCGGCGATCAGGCCGGCGTCGAGGGCGGCGCGGTAGCCGCCGGCCGCCTCGATCTGCTGGAAGAACTCCCACGCCTTGGCCGCGATCTGCGCCGTCAGTTCCTCGACGTACCAGGACCCGGCGGCCGGGTCGAGGACGCGGCCGAGGTTGGACTCCTCGAGCAGCAGCAGCTGGGTGTTGCGGGCGATGCGCGCGGAGAAGGCCTCCGACACCCCGAGCGCGCCGGCCGGCAGGGCGGCGTCGAACGGGAGCACGGTGACCGCGTCCGCGCCGCCGATGCCGGCGCCGAACGCGGCGAGGGTGGTGCGCAGCATGTTCACCCAGGGGTCGCGCTGGGTCATCATCGCGGCCGAGGTGACGGCGTGCTGGGGGGCGTGACCGGCGTCGGCCGCACCCACGACCTGCGCGATGCGGGCCCACAGTTGCCGGCCGGCGCGGAACTTGGCGATGGTCTGGAACTGGTCGTCCGTGGCGGCGAACCGGAACTCGATCTGGCCGAGAGCCCGGGCCGCGGACTGGCGGCTGCCGGTCAGCTCGCGCAGGTACTCGAGTCCAGCGGCGACGGCGGCACCGAGTTCCTCGGCGTCGGCGGCCCCGGCATTGTGGAATGCGGTGCCGTCGACCGTGAGGGCCCGCACGGTCTCGGCGCGGCCGGCGGCGGCGTGGGCGAGCTCGACGGCCTGGGCGACGGTGACGTCGGCGCGTCCCGAGAAGGCGCTGGTCAGCGGGGCGGCCCCGAGATGCAACCGCACGGCGGCGCGCTCGGCGACGTCGGTGCGCGCATCGAGCAGCGCGTAGAGGGCGCCCGCGGCGGCGGCGGTGTCGGCGCCGGCGTCGAGGGTGAGCGGCGCGAGATCGAGCAGGACCTTGTCGAGCGCGGCGGGCAGGTCGGCGATCGCGATGCCGTCCGCGCCGACACGCAGCCACAGGGCGCTGACGCCGTTCTCAAGGGCGTCGAGGATGCGCTCGTTCACCTCGCCGGGAGTGTCACCGAAGCGGGCGCTGACGAGCCATCCGGTGTTGACGTCGCGGACCGCGGAACCGCCACGGACGAAGGGGAAGGAGCCGGGCAACGGCGCCTCGGGACGTTCGTCGCGCAGGCCGTAGAGGGGCGCGACGGCGACGTCGTCGTAGGTGGTGGTCTCGAGCAGCCGCTGCGGTTCCGGTCCGAGCTCCGCGGGGTCGACGCGGCGGGACTTGGCCAGCACCCCCGCCACCGCCTCCTGCCACTGCGCGTAGGCGCGCGCGGCATCCTCGGCTTCTGAAGCTAATGACACGTGAGGTCCTCTCGTACGCAGCGGGCGGGCTCGCCGAACACGGCCGTGGAAACCTTAAACTGATTCCGTTGTGATGCTAGCCGCATACACGCCGCCCCTATTGTGGGGATCACCACAGTTTCCCTAGCGATCGATAATGTCGTCGCCTAAGGAATCTACCGGGCGCCGGCGCGACGGCCCGAGGGGCCCCGCCCCCGGCCGTGCACGGCCGCGCCCCGGCGCGCGAAGCCCGGTATCGTGACCGGTCGTGACGAAGATGCTGCGGGACCGGCGGATTCTCGCGGCGGCGGCCGCGCTGGCCGTCCTCGCACTCGTCGCCCTGCTCCTGCCCCACCCGTCCGTCGCCGAGGTGCGCGCCTGGGCCGAGGCGGCCGGGCCGCTGCTTCCGCTGCTGTTCTTCCTGATCCACGCCGTGGTGACCGTGGCCCCGTTCCCCCGCACGATCTTCACCCTCAGCGCCGGGGTGCTGTTCGGGTCGGCGACGGGCATCGCGGTGACCGTCGCCGCCACGACCGTCAGCGCCGTGCTGGCGCTGCTGCTGGTGCGTGCGATCGGCCGCGGGGTGGTCGAGGAGCATCTGAGCCACCCCACGGTCCAGGCGGTCGACGAGCGACTGGCGCGGCGTGGCTGGCTGGCGGTGGGGTCGCTGCGGCTGATCGCGCCCCTACCGTTCGCGGTGGTCAACTACTGCTGCGGGATCTCGTCGGTGCGGGTGGTCCCGTACGCGCTGGCCACCGCCGCCGGCATCCTGCCGGGCACGGTAGGGGTGGTCCTGCTCGGCGACGCCCTCACGGGACGCACCCATCCGGCACTCCTGGGGATTTCGGCGGTGTGCATCGCCGTCGGCGCTTCGGGACTGTGGCTCGAGTCCCGCCTCCCGGCGCCCCGCCCCGCGACCACCACCGTGCCATCAAGCCCTGAAGCTTGATTTTTACCATTCAAGTCCCCATCCTTGATGGATGTTCGTGTTGACTGTCGATCAGCGCGGCAGCCGACGGGACGTCGACCGGGTCGCGGACCTGCTCGGCGAGCTGCGCGGCGCCGAGCTGCTCCGCCCCTTCGAACGCACCGCCGGCGACGAGGTGCAGGCCGTCGCAGCCGACCCGGCCGTCGTGGTCGATCTCGCCCTCGACCTCGTCCGCCGCGGCCACTGGAGCGTCGGCATCGGCGTCGGCCCCGTCGAGCAGCCCTTGCCCGCGCAGACCCGCGCCGGCCGCGGCCCGGCCTTCGAACATGCCCGCCGCGCCGTCGACCGCGCCAAGAACGCACCCGCCCGGGTCGCGGTGGAGGGACCGGACGCCGCCGCGGCCGCCGACGCGGACGCCGCCCTCACCCTGACGGCGCTGCTGGTGACCCGCCGCTCCGATGCCGGGCACGAGGCCGTCGAACTCGTCCGCCGCGGGCTCACCCAGGCCGAGGCCGCCACGCGGCTCGGCATCAGCACCCAGGCGGTGTCGCAGCGTCTGGCCGCCGCCGGATGGCAGGCCGAACCGGCCGGCCGCGACCTCGCCCGCCGTCTTCTGGAAAGGGCCGATCGTTGACCGTCGTCACCCTGGTTCTGCTCGCCGTCGCCGCGCTGGTCCCGGCCCTCGGCCTGCGCCGCGGCACCCCCGTGTGGCTCGTCGCCGGACTCGCGGTGGCGGCCCTTGCCGGTGCCGCGCTCGCCGCGACCGCCACCCCCGCCGTCCGTGGCGTCGCCCTGGCCGCGACCCTCGTGCTCACGACCGCGGCGGCGGTCACCGGCGGCGGCCCCGCCGTGCTGGCCTCGTTCCGCATCGCACGGCGGCAACCCGATGCGGGACCGGTCCCGCCGTCACCGGCCGGACCCGAACCGCCGCCCGGACCGCTGCGCGGCGGCCGGGTGATCGGCCTGCTGGAGCGGGCGGCGGTCGCCGCCGCGATCCTGGCCGGATGGCCGGAGGGCATCGCCGTCGTGCTCGCCGTCAAGGGCCTCGCGCGTTATCCCGAACTGCGCGAACCCCAGGCCTCGGAGCAGTTCATCATCGGCACCTTCACCAGCGTGCTGTGGGCGATCGCGGTGTGCGGGGTGGGACGGGGCCTGCTCACCTGAGCGGCCGCGCAACCCCGGGATCCGGGTCCCGGGGTTCAGGTCACCGGGTCCAGGTCACTGGGGTTCGCCGTGCCGTTGCCCGGGCTGCGGCTGCACCCATCCGCCCGTGATCGGCTCGGACGGCGGCAACGCCGCCGACGGGGGCTCCCCGCCCCGGCGTTCGGCGCCGGTCGGGTTGTGCACCGCCGGATCGACCGGTTTGCGGGCGACGGCCTCCGCGGCGGCGACGGCCTGCGCGACCTCCGGATCACGCGCGGTGGAGAACCAGTCGGCCACCTCGTCGGTGTCCTCCTCCGGTCGCGGGAGCCGCTCGTCGACCGGGCTGGGCTCGAAGCGGAACACCCCGTCCTCGCCCGGCGCGCCGAGATGCCGGGCGAAGCCCTTGAGGGCGTCCCCGAAGTCGCTCGGCACCATCCACACCTTGTTCGCGTCGCCCTGCGCCATCTGCGGCAGCGTCTGCAGGTACTGGTAGGCGAGCAACTCCGGGGTGGGCCGGCCGGACTTGATCGCCGCGAACACCTTCTCGATGGCCTTCGCCTGACCCTGCGCCTCGAGGTACTTCGCGGCGCGGTCACCCTGAGCGCGCAGGATCCGCGACTGGCGGTCCGCCTCCGCCTCGAGGATGGCCGCCTGCTTGGCACCCTCGGCCGACAGGATCCGGGACTGCTTGTCACCCTCGGCGGTCTTGATCGCCGACTCCCGATGCCCCTCGGCGGTGAGGATCATCGCCCGCTTCTCGCGGTCCGCCTTCATCTGCTTCTCCATCGACTCCTGGATCGACGGAGGCGGATCGATGCTCTTGAGCTCGACCCGGGCCACCCGCAGACCCCAGCGGCCGGTCGCCTCGTCGAGCACCCCGCGCAGCTGGCCGTTGATCGAGTCGCGGGAGGTGAGCGTCTCCTCCAGGGTCATGCCGCCGACCACGTTGCGCAGCGTGGTCACCGTCAACTGCTCCACCGCCGCGATGTAGTTGCTGATCTCGTACACCGCCGCCTGCGGGTTCGTCACCTGGAAGTACACGACCGTGTCGATGCTCAGGGTGAGGTTGTCCTGGGTGATCACCGGTTGCGGCGGGAACGAGACCACCCGCTCGCGCAGATCCACCTTGGCCCGGATCCGGTCCACGAACGGGACCAGGAACGTCAGCTGACCCGACACCGTCCGGTAGTACCGGCCCAGCCGCTCGATCACCGCGGCCTCGGCCTGCGGCACCAGCGCCACCGATTTGACGACCACCAGCGCGACGAACGCCACGACAACGGCGAGCACGATCAGCGCTTCCATCTACGGTCCCTTCCACACGACGGCCGTCGCGCCGTCGATCTGCATCACGGTCACGGTCGTGCCGGGCGGGTACACCTCGGTGACGTCGAGCGGACGCGCCGTCCACACCTCCCCGTCCAGCTTCACCTGCCCGGAATGCGCGGCCACCTCCTCGAGCACCAGCGCCTGCTTGCCCGGCAGGGCGTCCACGTTCGTCGCCTTCGCCGGTGGCAGCGCGTAGCGGCGGCGCAGCACCGGCCGCACCCCGCCCAGCAGCACGAGCGACGAGACCGCGAACACCAACGCGTCGGCCCACACCGGCAGGTCCGTCGCGGCGGACACCCCCGCCGTGGCCAGAGCGGCCGCACCGAGCATCAGCAGGACGAAATCGCCCGTCAACGCCTCCGCGGCGGCGAGCACCAGCCCGGCGATCAGCCAAATCAATGCCGACACGACGCCATCCAACCACAAATCGGACATCCCGGGTGGAACCGCAGGCCAGGGCCGCGGTGCCGTCAGTCCCCGGCGGGCTCGGTGACGAAATCGACGAGCTGCTCGACCGCCCCGATCAGCGGCGCCTCGAGATCGCGGAAGCTCGACACCGCCGAATAGACGCGACGCCACCCGTCCTGCGGGCTGCCCCACCCCAGTGCCCGGCACACCCCGGTCTTCCAGTCCTGTCCACGCGGAATCGTCGGCCACGCCTCGATGCCCAGCGCCTTCGGCCGCACCGCCTGCCACACGTCGACGAACGGATGCCCGGTGACGAGCACGTGCGGCCCCAGATTCGCGGTCAGCCGCTCCTCCTTGGAACCGGCGACGAGGTGGTCGGCGAGCACCCCCACCCGGCGACCGGGACCGGGGGCGAACCCGGCGAGCCGCTCCCCCAGGTTGTCGAGACCCTCGAGCTGTTCGACCACGACACCCTCGACACGCAGATCGTGCCCCCACACCCGTTCCACCAGGGCGGCGTCGTGCACCCCCTCCACCCAGATCCGGCTTCCGCGCGCGACCCGCGCCCGCAGCCCGGCGACCTTCGTCGACCCGGACGCGGACCGGGCGGCGCCGGCCGCCGCGGGGCGCGGCGTGGGCCGCACCAGGGTCACCGGGCGGCCGTCGAGGAGGAACGCCGCCGGACGCAGCGCGAACAACCGGGTGCGCCGCGCGGCGTCCTCGAGCCGGACGAAGTCGCCGTCGTAGGTGCGCTCGAAGCCGACGACCGCACCGCACCACCCGGACGCGGCGTCCTCGACCACGAGGTCCTTCTCGGCAGCCACCTCGGGAACTGCGGGTCTACGGGCGCGCGGATGGCCGGCGAAGATGTCGCCGCCGTACATGTCGGGACTCACCCGCGCCACGTTAGGGCCGCCGCGGCCGCAGCCGCGGGAGGGCACGCCGACGGTCGTGACTGCGCCGTCGCGACGGCGCCTATGCTCGGAAACCGTGAGTTCCCCCGGTCAGACCCTGACGGTGTGGGCCGGTTCCTGGCTGGCCGGACACGCCGCGCCCGACGACGTCCTCGACGCCCTGCACGCCTGGGCGCCGCTGCACCTGGTGGTCTCCCACGACGAGCCCGCCGGCGACGTCTCCGGCGTGCCCGCACGCTCCCCCGTCGACGGCGCCGCCGTGCTGCTCACCGCGCTGCGCCGGGCCGACCCGGCCGGCGCGGACGGGATCCGGCTGGTGCTGCCCGCCCCCGGCGACGTGCGCGGCGTGCCCCCGGGCACCGCGCTGGCCCGCGCCGCGGTCGCGGCCGGCGAGGCGGTGCTCGCGGGCGCACCCGGAACACCCGGTCTCGGCTTCGTCCCCTCCGTGGAGGGCCCGGACGTGCTGCGCTGGACCCTGTTCGCGGTCCCGGCGGTGCCCGAGCCGCCCGCCGAGCCCGGCCTCGGGGAGGCCGAGTTCGCCATGCGCGAGGCGGTGCGGGAGGCCGCGACCAGGGTGGGCGGGGTGCTGACCGTGGGCGCCGGCGGCCGCGCCGCCGATCCCCGGGAGCAGATCGCAGCCGAGATCGCCGAGCATGCGCGGCACCGCTATCCGGAGTCGATGCCCGAACGCGCCGCCCGCATCCTCGACTCGGCCGATCAGGTCGCGGCGATCCTCACCGTCGCCGGCCGCGGCGCGGAACCGGACGCGGCCTCGGCCACCGGGCAGGCGGCGCGGGAGCAGGCGCTGCGCCCGCTGTGGGCCGCCGTGCGCGCCGCCCGCCTCGGGGCGGTGGCGGCCACGGTCCGGGCCGGCCATCACGCCTGACGCACTGCTGGCGACACCCCGCCCGGGACGTCCCCCGGCACGATGGCGCTCTTCTCCGTCCGGATCGCCGCCCGCACCACGATCAGCAGCAGCAACGACACCGCGAACCCGGCCAGCGCGCCGAACTGGCGCAGGTCGAACAGGAACACCTGGGTGACGAGCAGGTTCACCGCGACGGAGGCGTACAGCAGCCGCAGCGCGGACAGATCGCGGTGCCGCGCGAGCTGCCAGAGTCCGGCCACGATCAGCACGGCGCTCACGGCACCGGAGAGTTCGGCGCCGATCTCGGAGATGCCGGCGTCCTCGGCCTCCCACCCCGACCCGGCCAGTACGATCGCCAGTCCGACGAGGGTGTGGGCGGCGTGCACGGCGAACACCACCAGCACGAGCCGGCGGGCCGCGGCGGTCGCCGCCCAGGCCGTGACCCGATGCTCGATCCGGTCCCGGGCCGCGGCGATGCGCCCGTCGAATCCGGTCGTCGCCGCGACCGGCGCGGCCAGCGCGGCCCGTACCGAGCCGGCCAGCTCACGCTGCGCCGGATCCTGAACCCCTGCCAGGACGTCCAGCGCGCGGCGGCGCCCGAGCTCGTCGAGCCGGCCGAGCACGAGATCGGTCAGCGCCTCGAAACCGACGGCGAGGCGCTGCCGGTCGGTCGGGCCGCGCCGCGCCAGTGCCACGCGGGCACCGAGGTAGAACGCGACGAGCACCACGTACATCACGGCCACGGCGGGCCGGAAGAAGTAGTCGACGTCGGTGCTGAGGAACTTGCCGACCTCGTCGAGGAACAGCCCGAAGCCGATCCCCCCGAGCAGCGCGGCGCGCATCCGCACCCGGCTGCCGTGCCGGATCAGGGCGCCGACGAGGGCGACGGCCATGAGCAGCCCACCCCACAGCACGTGCGCGATGTGCAGGGTGCCGCCGCCGATCTGCGGATAGCCGGTCGCGGCGAGGTAGCCGCGGGTGACGAGCACGGTCGCGACGGTGGCGACGAGGAAGACCTCGACGCGGGTGAGGGCGGCGTCGTCGACGGTCATGCCGACATCTTCCCCCGGGTCGTGGCGGCCGAGCCCGATATCGGCGCGACCGCCTGCCCGTCCGGCTCGGGGCACCGGGCAGCACGGTCGGCGAGTCGACCCGGCGCGGCAGGTGGTGGCTGTCGGCCGGAGCCCGCACGCCGGGCCCGCGGGCCGGGCCCGCCCGGTCAGCGGCGCGGCCGTGCCGGGGGCCGGCAGCATTCGGGGGCGCAGAGCTCACCGTTGCACCCGACGCCGAGCAGCGGTTCGGTGCCGCGCCGCACGGGGGCGGCACCGTCGAGGCGTTCGCGCACCAGCTCACGCACCATCTGCACGAACCGCGGGTCGGTGCCGGCGGTGGCGGCGCGGACGAATGCCATGCCGAGTTCCGCGGCCCGGTCGCGCGCCTCGGTGTCGAGATCCCAGACGACCTCGAGGTGGTCGGAGACGAATCCGACCGGCACGACGACGACCGCGTCGATGCCGCGGGCGTGCAGAGCGTCGAGGTGGTCGACGATGTCCGGCTCGAGCCACGGCACCTGCGGGGGTCCGGACCGGGACTGCCACACCAGGTCGTGGTCGCCGGTGCCGGTGGCGGTGGCGACCAGGCGGGCCGCCTCGGCGACCTGCCGGCTGTAGAGGTGCCCACCCAGATCGGGGGGGCCACCGGTGGCGTCGGCGGCGGTGGGCACCGAGTGCGCGGTGAACACCAGGCGCGCCGCGTCGCGACGGTCGGCGGGCAGCTGGGCCCGGGCCGCGGCGACGGCGTCGGCGACGGCGGCGAGGAAGAGCGGATGATCGTAGAAGTGCCGCAGCTTGGTCAGCGCGGGCGCGTCGTCGCCGACGGCGGCGCGGGCGCGGGCGATGTCCTCGTGATACTGCCGGCACCCCGAATAGCCACCCCAGGCCGAGGTCGGGAACACCAGGGCGTTGCGCACCCCGTCGCCGCGCATGGCCGCGACGGTGTCCTCGATCATCGGGTGCCAGTTGCGGTTGCCGAAGTAGATCGGCAGGTCCAGCCCGGCGGCGGCGAAATCCACCTCGAGACGCGCGATGAGGTCGCGGTTGAGGGCGTTGATCGGGGACACACCGCCGAAGTGCAGGTAGTGCTCGGCGACCTCGTCGAGACGTTCGGGTGGCACCCCCCGCCCGCGGGTGACGTTCTCGAGGAACGGGCGCACGTCGTCCGGCCCTTCCGGGCCGCCGAACGAGAGCACCAGCAGCGCGTCGTACGGCTCGGGGGTACGGGTCATGGCTCGACCCTAGGCGCCGGCACCGAAGCCGACCTGGGAATGGAAGCCCCCGTCGACGTAGACGATCGACCCGGTGGTGCCGGGCAGCCAATCCGAGAGCACCGTGCACACGGTCTTGGCGACGGGCGTCGGATCCTCGACGTCCCAGCCGATCGGGGCAGCCGCGGACCAGCCCTCGTTGAGCCGGTTCATCTCCGCCCCGGGACCGGTGGCGTCGCCGGCGATGGCCTTGGCGGCGAGGGTCTTGATCGGGCCGGCGGCGACGAGGTTGGAACGGATGCCGCGGCCGCCGACCTCCTTGGCGACGTAGCGGTTGACGGACTCGAGGGTGGCCTTGGACACGCCCATCCAGTTGTAGAAGGGCACGGCCCGGGCCGGGTCGAAGTCCATGCCGACCAGGGACGCACCGTCGCTGAGAACGGGCAGCAGCGCCTTGGCCAGTGCGGCGTAGGAGTAGGCGGACACTTCGAGGGCGACGGCGACGTCGGTCCACGGCGCGTCGAGGAACGGGCTGCCGAGGCAGGAGCGGGGCGCGAACCCGATCGAATGCACCACGCCGTCGAGGCCGTCGGGGGCGAGTTCGCGCACCCGGTCGGCGAGGGTGGCGAGATGCTCGGTGTTCTGCACGTCGAGTTCGAGGGCCGGCGGCACCGGCTGCGGCAGCCGCTGCGCGATGCGGTCGATCAGGCGCAGCCGGTCGAAGCCGGTGATGATCACCTTCGCGCCCTGTTCCTGCGCGACCTTCGCGGTGTGGAAGGCGATGGAGGCGTCGGTGATGATGCCGGTGACGAGAATGGTCTTGCCCTCGAGCAGTCCGCCCATGAGTGTGTCGGTCCTCCAGTGAGTTTCGGATGTGGTGGCGTGCGCCGGTGTCAGTGGCCCATGCCGAGGCCGCCGTCGACGGGGATGACCGCGCCGGAGACGTACGCGGAGTCGTCGGACGCGAGGAAGCTGACGACGGCGGCGACGTCCTCGGGTCTGCCGAGACGCTGCAGCGGGATGAACTTCTTCGCGGTGTCGCGGACGTCGTCGGAGAGTTCGGCGGTCATGTCCGTCTCGATGAAGCCGGGCGCGACGACGTTGGCCGTGATCGACCGCGAGCCGAGTTCGCGGGTCACCGAGCGGGCCAGGCCGATGACGCCGGCCTTCGAGGACGCGTAGTTGATCTGCCCCGCCTGACCGGCCATGCCGACGACCGAGCCGAGGAAGATCATCCGGCCCCAGCGCCCTCGCAGCATCGCGCGGTTGGCGCGCTTCGCGCACCGGAACGCACCGGTGAGGTTGGCGTCGACGACCTTCGTGAACTGGTCCTCCGTCATCCGCATCAGCAGCGTGTCGTCGGTGATGCCGGCGTTCGCGACCAGAACCTCGACCGGTCCCTGGTGCTCTTCGACCTCCTTGAACGCGGCGTCGACGGAGTCGCTGTCGGTGACGTCGCAGCGGACGGCGAACAGCCCGTCCGGGGCGCCGGAGCCGCGGTGGGTGACGGCGACCCTGTGGCCGTCCGCCTGCAGGCGGCGGGCGACGGCGAGGCCGATGCCACGGTTGCCACCGGTGACGAGAACCGAGCGGGGGGTGGCCGCGGGGCGCGGCGATCCGGCGGGGCTGCTTGCGTCAGTCATGGGGTCAAACCCTATCTGGTGGCGGTACGGGTCGGTAACAAGGCGCCCCGAGCGGCGGGCGGACCGGCTGCTACGCAGGTCAGGGCAGGCGTTGGCGCAGCAGCAGGGCGGCGCCGACCCCACCGGTGACGGCGAGGACGCCGAGGATCAGCCAGGGGCGGCTGGCGTCCCCGCGGGTGGTCTCGTACCCGATCTGTTCCTCGAGGGTGTTGTAGGCGTCCTCGAGTTCCTGCAGGTTCGACGCGGTGAAGAAGGTGCCGCCGGAGAGGTTTGCGATCTCCTTGAGGGACGGATCGTCCACCGGAACCGGGATGCGTTCGTTCTCGATCGAGACGGTGCCGTACTCGGTGCCGAAGGAGATCGTCGAGACGGGCACGTCCTTGTCCGCGGCCTGCCGGGCGGCGGTGAATCCCCCGCGTGGGTCGTCGGGGCTCTCCGGGACGGTCTGCTTGCCGTCCGAGAGCAGCACGATCCGGGCCGGGGGTGCCTGGTCGCCGCCGCCGAGCACCGCGGCGAGGGTGTCGACGGACTGCAGGGCCGTGAAGATCGCCTCGCCGGTGGCGGTGCGTTCGCTCAGCTGCAGGTTGTCGATCGCGGTCTTGGTGGCCTCCCGGTTGGTGGTGGGCGAGACGAGCACCGACGCGGTGCCGGAGAACGCCACCAGGCCGAGATTGATGCCGGGTGTCAGGTCGTCGGCGAAGGACTTGGCGGCCGCCTGCGCGGCGGCCAGACGGGTCGGCTCGACGTCGGTGGCCTGCATCGACAAGGACACGTCGATCACCAGGACGACGGTGGCGCGGTTGCGCGGGACCCGCTGTTCGGCGGTGGGCCCGGCCGCGGCGACGGTGAGCAACGCGAGACCGGCCAGCAGCAACGCGACCGGGACGTGCCGGCTGCGGCCGGGCCGCTGCGGCGCCACCTTCTCGAGCAGTTCGAAGTTGGTGAACCGCAGCGTGTGCCGCATGCGGCGGCGCTGCACCGCCACGTACCCGGCGGCGAGGGCGAGGACGACGGCCAGGAACAGCAGCCACCACGGCGCGGTGAAGTCGGAGATGCTCACCGGGCCCCCTTCACGGGCGCGCCGAAGCTGTGGCGGCGGGCGGCGACGAACCGGACCACGTCGTCGATCCAGTTGCGGTCGGTGCGCAGGCTCAGCAGGGGGGCGCCGCAGCTGCGGACCGCCCGGCGGACGGCGTCGCGGTGTTCGGTGGCGGCGCGCGCGTAGTCGGCGCGCAGCTGCTCGGTGGTGGTGAACTCGCGGGTGCGCCCGGTTTCGGGGTCGTGCAGCACGACGTCGCCGAGGTCGGGGAGTTCGAGATCGCGGCGGTCGAGGACTTCCACCGCGAGCAGGTCGTGCCGGCCGGAGAGGGCACGCAGCGACCGTTCCCAGTCGAGGGGGCCGAGGAAGTCGCTGACGACGACGACGAGGCCGCGGCGCCGCTGCGGGCGCCGCAGCGACTCGATCAGGCCGCGCAGGTCCCCGCGGGTGCCGTCGGGGGCGTGCGGGGTCGTCGCGATGGCGCGGAGCATCGCCTGCGTGTGCAGCTGGCCGCCGCGGGCGGGCACGCGGCGGGTGTGCGCCCCCGTCCCGACCACCGCGCCGATCCGGTTGCCGCCGCCGCCGGCGAGGTAGCCGACCGCGGCGGCGGCGGCCACGGCGAGGTCCCGCTTCTCACAGACCCCGGTGCCGAAGTCGAGACTGGGCGAGAGGTCGATCGCCAGCCACGTCTCGAGCTCGCGGTCGGCGACGGTCTGCCGCACGTGCGGGTGGGTGGTGCGAGCGGTGACGGACCAGTCCATCTGGCGCACGTCGTCGCCGGGCTGGTACTCGCGGGCGTCGCCGGGCTCGGAGCCGGGGCCCGGGATGAGTCCGAGGTGGTCGCCGTGCAGCACGCCGTCGAGGCGGCGCCGCACCGTCAGCTCGAGGGTTCGCAGCGCCGCAGTCAGGGCGGGGTCACGCAGCTCGCCGGAACGGAAGGTCGGCGGAGTGACCGGGGGG
>SWCF01004284.1_pt1 | contig 23047 bp, 23 predicted proteins | sample 4690081 | NCBI WGS metagenome assembly SWCF01 (sample SAMN10267280, study PRJNA491770) | bioreactor metagenome | isolation source: DHS bioreactor inoculated with | place: Japan: off Shimokita Peninsula
GGGGGGGCTCCTTCAAGGTGCTTGCCGAGCGTTTCCGGGGGCTTTCCGGCAGGCTTGGCCGCAATACGGATTGGGAGACACTGAAGGAACGCCGGGACGCGCTGACAAGCCTGAGGATTGAGATAGAGAAGGCTTATCTCGATGGTCTTTCGGAAGCTGAAATGCAGTATCGGGAAACCGAGACATATAAATCCGAAAATACAAATATGAGCGCCAATGACGATCAAAATGAGCGCCATATTCATAATTCAAACCCAGAATCCCTATCTGAAAAAAGCATCGAAAAGATTGAAGCGCGACCAGGGCCCAGGTCCGGACGGGAAGCGGCTGTTGCCAACGCCCAACGGGAAAAGGCGGGCAGGATGGAACAGGAGCGCGGCCCGGCAATGCCCTTGGATATGGTGACATCGGCGTGTCCCCAGATTCGCGATTATGCACCAGGGGGCATGAGCGACTGGCGTGACTTCATGAAAGCTGCGGAAACCGTTCGCTCCATGCTCGGGGTTTCTCCTGATGCCTGGGCGGAAGCCCGTTCGCGGATGGGCGAGGTCAACGCCGCGATCACCATTGCAGCCATCCTGGAGCGGGCGGATACAATCCGGTCGCCTGGCGGTTATCTGCGGCGTTTGACCGAACGGGCCGAAGGCGGGGCGTTTTCCGTCAAGCCCATGCTCAACGCTCTGCTTTCTGCGCGGCAGAAGGCGGTTGGGCAGGCTGGAAGTGGGCGATCGGCTTGAAAACGACATATTATGCGCATAGATTGACGTTACGGAGTTCAAAATGAGCTCAGTTCATGTTCAATCTGCGTATGCGGGAGAGATGAGATGACAGCGGCAGACCTTGATTTCGCGGCGGCTCATTTCGCTGATGAGCGAACGCCTTTTCTTTCGGCCAAACGGGTCTCGGAGCTTCTTGGGGTTACCATGATAGAGCTCGCGCGGTTGATCGGCGTTGCCCGCAACACGCTGACGGCGAAATCCGGCCAGCGCAAGGTGGATCAGGCGCTCAGCCCTGTTGTGCGCATTTTGGCGATGGCGACGGAGATGGCTGGCGAAGAGCATCGCGCCGTCATCTGGTTCAAGCATCAGCCAATACCGGGATGGGCGGGCAAGACCGCCTACGATCTCGTGGGCGAGGGCAAGTCCGACAAGGTGCTGGCCTATCTGGAGGCCGTGCGCGCGGGCGTCTATGCCTGAAGACGGGCAGGAAGAGATACTCTGGCGGGCCTATGTGCCGCGTTGGGCACATGCACCGCTTTCGGGGGAGGGCGCCAGGCGGTTCGGTGGGCGCTGGAATCCCGTTGGCGCCGTTGCGATCTATGCCGCGCGTGAAATGTCGACGGCCTGGGCCGAATACAATCAGGGCTTTGTGCAGCACCCTGCATTGATTGCGCAGCTCCGGCTTTCGGGAGCCAGACTTGCGGTTCTGACGGACGCCGCCGGGCTTTCGGAGTTCGGTTTTTCGGATGAGTTGCATCGGTGCGAGTGGCGGGCGGACATGGATGCAGGGAAGGTGCCTGACAGCCACAAGGCGCGCGAAGAGCTCATGGAACGGGGATTTGACGGCGTGGTTTATCCGTCTTTCATGTCGCCGGGCGGGCATTGCGTTGCGTTATGGCGCTGGAACGGAGAGGAAGGTCCGCAACTGCGTGTGATCGACCCGGAGCACCGGCTTCCCAGAACGCCGGCGTCCTGGCTGTGAAATGCCGCGTCCCTCCGGATACAAAAGAGCGCCCATATCCCTGTTTTTCCGCACCGTGCCTCAGATCGGGCGGTAGCCACGACGCAGTTTGCGGGCCGCGAGGCGCGACAGGGCTTCCTCGGCCGCGGGCATCGTGTCGAACAGGTTGATCTTCAACTGTCCACGCGTGCCGATCCGCCCCCATTGGCGTACGAGTGCGGCATCGCCGAACAATGTCGGCTCCACGGAGAGCGCATAAAAGCGGGCCATGTTGCGCTCGGGGTCAATGCGTCTGAGCAGCCGACGGGAAGGGTTTTCCATCATGGCGCGATCTTCCCCGAAGGAGCGGGCGAGCGTCCAATGGATTTGGTGAATCGATTATGGCTGTCCGATTCACGGTATTGATGGGTGGAGCAGGCGGGGAGGGGACTTTCAAAGCCCCGAGGCCTTTGTGAGATTGATCCGGAACCGGTCTCTGCGGCGCTGGTATTTGCGGGTCATCTCAGCGGAAGCATGACCGAGCTGTTTCTGCACATAGCGCTCGTCGACCTCGGCGGACGAAGCCAGGCCGGCGCGCAGGGAATGGCCGGAAAACTTCTTCTCCCGCTCTCCTTCCGGCAGGTCGCCCCGCACTCCAGCCGCAAGGGCTGTCCGCTTGACGAGCCGGGCCACCTCCTGATCCTTCAGCCGTTCCGCGCCAACCTGCCGTCCCCTTCCGGTAACGCGGCGGAACAGGGGACCATGCCCGATCCTGGCGAATTTCAACCAGGTTTCGAGCGCAATGACGGGGCAGGTGGTCGCAGTCGATCCGCGTCCGATCTCTACCTCCCGCCAGCCGGTCTTGCCGCGCAGGGTCACCAGAAGCCCTTCCTCGAAGATCTCGATCCAGCCGCTCCCGTCTTCCGTCTGATCGCGGCCGACATCGAGCCCGACGATCTCTGATCGGCGCAGGCCGCCGGCGAAACCGATAAGCAGCATCGCCCGGTCGCGCAGGCCGCGCAAGGATCCCCTGTCGAGCGTCTCCAGCATCGCGATCAGATCCCCGAAAAGGATCGCCTCCTTCTGGCGGGGGGGAGCCGCATGGGTGTTGCGGATTCCCGCCATGATGGTGGCTATGTGCCTGTCCCTGCGATCGAGCGACAGGCCGCGTTGGGTGTAGTTCCACGACAGCGAGGAAAGCCGGCGCTCTATCGTGGAGACGGAGTTGGGTTTCCCCCCGTTGCCGCCGAAAGCGCAAGCGGTGATGTAGAGACCGACGGTCTGAGGGGAGGGCGGGATGGTCCCGAGCCCCTGCTTGCGGCACCAGCTTGAAAAATGCTTCCAGTCGGCGGCATAGGCGCGGCGGGTATTGGCAGAGCTCGCTGCTTCGACATATCCCCGTGCCCGGTCGGCGAGATTTTCCAGATGATCGGGAAGTGCGGACGCTTCTGGGTGTGTTGGAAGACGGGAGTGACCGCCGGCCTCGCCGCCGTCTGCCCGAGGGGGAAGAGCAGAATGGCCCATCTCCATGACGATATCGATGATATCGGGCATAGCGTCGTCGTCCAGAGATTCAGAAATCTTCAATCGTGAGGCTTTATCGTCGGGACGAGACGGTGTGTCCTGTGATCGTTCTGAGGGACGATCAGCCTTGCCGGGGCGATTTTCGTCGACGAATGAGGCCATTTCCTGCTGTGCTTCATAATGAGTGATAATGCAAGATTATCGCTCATTTTTGGGTGAAGACAAGCTGTGCGGTTTTTATGATAATACGTGGATCAAACCGCACATATGACGTATTGTCCGTTGCATGGATTCGCTTCCTGCCGCAACCGCCAAACCCATAGTCACGCCGTTCCGGATTCCGGACTGGGCACTGCCGCGCGCTGGTGCCCTCGTGGAGGCGGACGCCGCGTTTGCCGCTGGCATTGCCTTGAAAACGCTGGACGACCTGGTGCGAACCGAGCCTGGCTGGGCCGGGTGCTGGCGCGCCCGGCAAGGCTTGAAATGTGCTGCGGCGACCGCAAGGCTGACGGGACGCACGGAAGATGAAGCAGCGCTTCGCGATGCGGTTCTATTGACGGGGGCGGGTGACGATGCCGGACCGGCGGGCAGGATGTTCCTGGCCTATCGGGAACTGGCGAACCGACGACCGGTGATTTCGTCCAGAGGGGTTGCGGGGCTGGCCGATCTGTTCGGGCTTGCCTGGGATGAGGGAGAGGTGTCGATCCCTGAAATGGTGGATGCCGCGGTGCAGTCGCGGCGTGCTCCGCCCTTGGCGGTGGCGGCGTTCGTTGGGGAACTTCTGGGCCGGCGTCCTGATGCCGAGGCGCTTGCCTGGGCGCTTGGCGATGTGATGATTGCAGCCATGCTGAGATGGGAGCGGACTGTCCCCTTATTGATGAACGCGCGGTATGGACCGTCGTTCAAGGCGCGTGATGGAAGGCCGCGCATACGACCCGGCGAACAGGCTTTCGCGGGTGCCCTCTGTCTTGCGCTGGTGGACGCGACGCAAGGTGCGTTGCAGACCGCCGGGGAGATCGCCCGCAGGACCGAAACGCTTCTGGCGGTCGCGCCGAAAATCCGCACAAAAGGGGCCAGTGGTGTCATTCGCAAGCTTTTGGAGGAGGACGCCATGCCGGCGACTGCGCCCGGCAGCAACCTTTCGCGCTGGGCGGCGACGCGTCTGTTTGAACGGCTTGAGACGCTGGGCGGGGTGCGGGAGCTTTCCGGCCGTTCATCCTTTCGGATCTATGGGGTGTGACCATGACCGGGCAAAGGGCTGGCAGAACAGGGCGTCAACGAACCGGGGAATTGCAGCAGACCGAGTTGTTCGATCGCGAATTGCAGGACCTGCCACCGGAACTGCGATGGCGGGAATGGATGCTGCGGGTCGAGGCGGTGATCTTCGCTTCGGCGGAACCTGTGACGCGGGAAGCGCTGGCGCGGATTGTCGGTCGCGATTGCAGTGTCGATCTGTTGATCGACGATTTGCGCGAGGAGTTGCGCGAGCGTCCATACGAACTCGTCGCGGTTGCCGGCGGGTGGCAACACCGCACTCGCGCTCGCTTTGCCGAAACGATCCGGGCTTCATCGCTGCCGATACGCAGCCCCAGCCCGATGCTGTCCGAGTTCGAGGCGATGGTCTTGATGGCGATCGGTTACCTCCAACCCCTCACGCGCGCCGAGCTGTCGGAGGTTTTTGGCAAGGAGGTCAGTCGGGATACGATTGGGGCTCTGCGCAATGCGGGGTTTCTCGCCTCCGGACCGCGCAGCCCGACGCCGGGCGCGCCCTACACCTACGTGACAACGAAGCAATTCCTGTCGGCCTTCGGCCTGCAATCGTTGCGTGACCTGCCCGACATCGAGGCGCTCGAGGATGCGGGATTGTTGTCACCCGAAAAGCGGTCGGCGGGGGGGATCGTGCCGGAACTGACCCTTGGCCACGAAGAGCCGGGGGGCGGATTGGATGAGTAGTTTTATTAGCCGGCCCAATTTTTCCTATTGGGACGTAACACGGGTCGCCGCTAACCGGAGTTTTGCCGCCTCGGATATTTAGAGGATCGCGGTTTCATTTCTGACCCCTTTCCTGACAGCATTTTTGAAACGCATGCTCGTCAGCTCGGTGTTGTCGTCAAAGATAGTCCTGTTGATTTCCCAGGTGACGCGAAGGGCGGATATCAGCGCGTCTATATTTGGGAGAGGCAAGCGATGCGCTATGTAGTGGCGGAAGTCCTCATCAGGTCTCGCCCTCCTCGCCATGACGCCGAAGGTCTGGTGGTTGCGATGGATCATTATGGCAGACGGCGACAATTCGGAGTGGATCGAATGGACGAACTGAAGAGCATGGTGTCGCTTGCGAAGGCCGTTCGGGACAAAGTGTATGCAGCGCTTCCTTCGGACGTGGGACTTGTCGTTTCCAGCAGTCCTCTGAACAAGGCCTACCTGTCTGGCTATGTCAGCATCGCTCATGACCTGGCACCGGCTTACCGTTCCGCCGTTCTCGCTCAACGCGAGGTCGCAGAGCTGGTCACGAGCGCGGCGGATGCGGCACCGGCTTTGGAGTTATTGGGCCGCGGCGAACTGATCCATAGGTATGGCCAGTTTTATTTCGACCGCGACGACAGCATCCCCAGCATCATGACGCAAATGCCGCATGCGAGTTTCGACGCAGCTTTTGTCGAAGCTCTGGCTGCCCAACCGAGGGAAGGGCGTATCGGAGTCGACCGCTCGGATGACGATCTGCTGTGGCGTCTGTGTTCGGAGGTCTACGGAGAAGCCCGATTGCTCGATGTGACGAGCGAACTTGGAGCGTGTCGGGCATTGAAGCTGCCGGGAGAAGTTGTCCGCCTGCGGCGCGCGGCGGAGTGTGTGGAGGCGGGGTTCGCGAGGATTTTGGGAACAGCTCACGCAGGGATGACCGAGCGGGATCTCGCGGCGATGATGACCGAAAGCATGGTGCTGGGGGGCGGCGTCCCCCGCTTCGTTTCCGTTACTTCGGGGCCTCGGTCCGCGCTGGCTGATGCTTATCCGACCGGGCGGGCGATTGCTCAGGGAGAAACGATCCGGATTGACGCTGGCTGCACCTTCGATGGGTATTGGTCGGATATCGGCCGCACTCTGATATTTGGCAAACCGGACCCAAGGCAGCAGGAAATCTATACCGCCCTGCTCAGGGGGCTCGAAGCGATGCTTGATCATCTCCGGGAGGGCGTGAAAGCGCGGGAGCTGTTCGAGATAGGGATCGATACGGTACGTGCGAACGGGATTCCGACCTACCGGAGACAGCATTGCGGGCATGGTATCGGGTTGCGATCTTACGATACCCCGCTGATAAACGGCCGTGACGATACCACGCTGAAGGCCGGGATGTGCCTGTGCCTCGAAACGCCCTATTACAGGCTGGGCGAGGGAGGGATGATGGTCGAGGATACCGTGCTGGTCACGGAGGTCGGGTTCGAGCCGATCACGACTCTGCCGCGCTACTTCCTGACCATCTAGTGTCTTGCGCAGATTCGGGTGACAATTGTCCCGCAGCAACGGCGGTCCTGGTTGCCTGCAGGCCCCTGGTGCAGTGATCATGCCGCCCGAGCGGATATAGGCGAGCGGCCTCATTCTCCATCCAGAATCCGTTTAAAATATTGATTTGTTATAGGTAATTTCGATTCTTATAACTTTCAGGCTCCTGCAAATTCGTCGTTGACAAAAAGCTTCTCTCACCACATCTTATTTGTAACTACAAATGGGAACACAGAGGGAAATGCTGATGAAAACCAAGTTTCATGCCGCACTGATTGCAGCCCTGATGGCATCGTCTGGCGCGACCGTTGCTGCGGCGCGTGATCTTGTCCTGGCAAATGAAGGTGGTTTTCCGCCCTACAATATGACCAAAGCGGATGGCACGCTGGAGGGCTTCGACATCGATATCGGTATGTCGATCTGCAAAATTCTCGAAGCCAACTGCACATGGGTCACGAACGAGTGGAGCGGCATCATACCTGCGCTGATGGCCCGGAAGTTCGACGTTATCATTGGCGGTATGGGCATCACGGACGAGCGCCGTAAAACAGTTGTATTCAGCGAGCCTTACGCACGCACATATTCGTTCTTCGGTGTCGTGGAGGGGAAAGAGCTTGATGTGACGCCGCAAGGGCTCGCGGGCAAGACTGTGGGTGTTCAGCAGGGCACGACGAACGCCAAATTCATCGAAGCGAATTATCCGGACAGCAAGCTACAGCTCTACCCTTCAATGGACACGCTGACTGCCGACCTGAAGATCGGTCGTGTGGACGCTGTCTTTGGCGACGTTGAGCCATTTACCGGCGACAAGGGCAACGGTCCGAAACTTGTGGAGATCGGAGAGCCGGTCGCCGTTTCCGAGGGGATCGGCATGGCGTTCCGACCCGACGATATTGCCTTGCGCGACGAATTCAACAAGGCGCTCGGCCAGATGAAGTCGGACGGGACCTGGAAGGCGCTGTCCGAAAAATGGGGCATCCCGGTCTACGAATAACCTGATCCCGCGCGGCATCACCTGCAGTTGCAGGAAACCCGGTCACGGCCGGCAAGTTCGACCGTGACCATATCCTGCCTTCGTACCGGGAAGGGTGAACTTTCTTGATTGACTACCTAGCATCCGGCTGGGGGCTACAATTCCTCAGCGCAATCGGCACAAGCCTGACTGTTGCGGCACTTAGTTTCCTCTTCTGCGTATTGATCGGCATACTCTGCACGCTGTTTGCCAGAAGTGGATTTCGCGGCAGTGCGGGGCTTGTGAGCCTCTACACCTATGTCTTCCGCAGTCTGCCGGACATATTGCTGCTGATCCTCATTTTCTACACGCTCGACGGTGCGATTCAGGCTCTGCTGCGCCTGATGCCGGGCATGTCGGGCGTCCGGCTCAGCGCATATGTACCCGCCGTCATCTCCACCTCGATCGTGCTTGGCGCTTATGCTACCGAGTTGTTCAGGGCCGGATGGGCAGACATTCCGCAGGGGCAGCATGAGGCCGGCCGGTCGCTTGGGTTCACGACGCTTCAGTCGCTGGCGCTGATCATCCTTCCGCAGGTTTATCGCAAGATCATCCCGCATCTCGGGTCGCTCTGTCTCATCAGTCTGAAAGAGACCGCGCTCCTGAGCATCATCGGCATTCCAGACATCGTTCGCACAGCTTCCCTCGGAGCGCGCTCTACTGGGTCGCCCTTTGTTTTCTACGGTATCGCCATCGCCATCTTTGTGATCTTTGCCATTCTCTGCTCGAGAATCTTCGCACATCTTGAACATCGCGTGCGGCACGATCGGGCAGGTGCGCGATGAGTGTGCTGCTGGATTATCTCCTTGAGATCCTGCAGGGGCTCGGAACCACGCTCAGCCTCTTCGTCATTGCGCTCGTCATCGGCTTCATTCTGGCGAGTGCTGTCGCCGCCTTTCAAATCCGCTTTCCCGGACCGGTGGCCCGCTCCATCTGGAGCTTGATGTTCTGCATCCGTGGGGTGCCGCTGCTGCTGATCCTCTACGTGGTGTACTACGGATTTCCCCTGCTGCCCTTCATCCGGGAAACGGTGTTATGGACGGTTTTTGCCAGTCCCTACTGGTGTGCGGTCATCTGCCTTGCCATCGTGGAAATGGCGTTTACCTCCGAAATCATTCGTGGGGCCTACCACCAGACGCCGCGGGAACAGGTGGAGGCCGCGAGATCGCTGGGTCTGTCCGGATTTCAGACATTCCGGGTCGCGATCCTGCCGGCGATGTTACGCAACGGATTCGCGCCCTACACGACCGAGGTCATACTGCTGTGCAAATCCACCGCGCTGGCCTTTACCATCACGGTCATGGATCTCATGGGCTACGCCAATGAGATCCGGGCGCGCACGCTCGACATCTATCATCCGCTTCTGATCGCCGGTTGCATCTACATCTGCATCGTCGTCATCACCCGGCTGATCTTATCAACGCTTTTCAATTTGGTCGCCGTCGGCGGCACCGCACCGGAGGGCAGGGCGTGAGCGCGACTGCTTCCATCCCCATCCCAGACAAGGGTCCCGTTGCCATGAACGATACATCGCACACTCCCGCCATCGAGATCGTCGGCATGAGCAAATGGTTTGGATCCTTTCACGTTCTCGAAAACATCGACCTCAAGGTGAAGCAGGGGGAGAGGATCGTCGTCTGCGGCCCCTCCGGATCAGGCAAGTCGACGATGATACGCTGCATCAACGGGCTGGAGGAATTTCAGCGGGGACGGATCGTTGTGCACGGGCAAGAGCTGACGCAAAGGGCTCGCGCGCTGGACAATGTGCGCAAAAGCGTCGGGATGGTGTTTCAGCAGTTCAACTTGTTTCCGCACCTTACGGTTCTCGAGAACTGCACCTTGGCACAGCGCTGGGTGCACAAGGTTTCCGGGTCCGTTGCCATCGACATTGCCATGCAGCAACTCGAAAAGGTGCGTATCCCCGAGCAGGCGCAGAAGTATCCCAGACAATTGTCCGGTGGTCAGCAGCAGCGTGTCGCGATCGCCCGGTCACTCTGCCTGCGGCCCAGTATCATGCTTTTCGATGAGCCCACGTCGTCCCTGGATCCGGAGATGGTGCGGGAGGTGCTGGACACGATGGCCGATCTGGCCCGCGACGGCATGACGATCATCTGCGTCACACATGAGATGGGCTTCGCCCGCGGTATCGCCGACAGAATCGTCTTCATGGACCAGGGCCGGATCGTCGAGCAGGCGCCGCCCGCAGAGTTCTTCGATGCGCCTCGGGAGGAACGGACGCAAAGGTTCCTCGAGCAGGTCGTCAGATAGCGGCCGGAAGGGGCTTTTCCAGACTGCGTCTGTGACCGCGCCTGCGGGCGCGGACCAAACCCGTCAATTCTATCAGTGGAAAGATTGCAATGAACCTGCCTTTCGAAACCCGCTCGCTCGCGACCGTCCAACGCTCTCTGGCGGGGTCCGCAACGGAGTATCCACTCCTTCCGGCTCTTCTGCGCGGATGCCCCGAAAGCGCCACGGAGGAGATGCAATACCCTCTCGAGCTGGACTACGATTACGGGCGGGTCAAGGATGTGGCCTTCCGGCGCGAAAGCACCTGGGCAGATTGGGAAGAGTTGCTTCCACCCCGTCATCCGAAGGCCAATATGCCGGTTGGGGGAACGCCTCTGGTCGATGTTTCAGCCCTTGCCCCCGCGCACTTGCCGGGACGCAGGATTTTGGTCAAGGACGACAGCCGCAATCCGACCTGGAGCCATAAGGACCGGCTTAATGTGTTCACGATCAGCGCTGCGCTTTGCGAAGAGGCGAAGACGATCATCGTTGCGTCGTCGGGCAATCATGGGGTCTCGGCGGCGGCCATGGCGGCGCGGGCCGGGCTGAACTGCATCGTGCTGACCATGCCCGAGGTAAGTGGGGCCATTCGGGATATGATCCTCGGCTATGGCGCTTTTCCTTTGTTTCTGGCGGCCGATGATCGTTGGCCGGCGATGCGCGCACTGGCGGAATTGCCCGGCATTTATCCGGTCAGCAACCTGACCCCGGCCCATACAGGTCATCCCTGGGGGCCGGAGGGGTACAAGACCATCGCTTATGAAATTCTGGCCGATCTCGATGGAGCCCCACCTGCGGCAGTCGTTGTCCCGACCGGCTACGGAGAGATGATCTACGGCATCTACAAAGGCTTTCGCGAGGCATTTCTTCTGGGTCATATCGACCGGATGCCCTGCCTCGTGGCGGTCGAGCCTTCGGCCCGCGGTCCGGTCCATCATGCGTTGCAGCAGGGTCGGTCCACGGTGACCGTCGAAGCTGGACCGACGGTTCAGCTGGGAACTGCCACTACGGTGAACGGCTATCGCCCTGTTGCAGCAATCCGGCAAAATAGGGGGCTCTCCTTGCTTGTAGATGATGAAGCCGCTGTTCGAGCACACAAAAAGCTGGGGAGCTGCGGATTGTGGCTGGAAATCTCCTCCGGGGCCGCTCTGGCTGCGCTCGATCAGATCGAGGGATTTGAGAGTGACGGACCGGTCGTTTTGATGGGCTGCTCCACGGGTCTGAAAGAGCCGAGTGTGCCAAAGGAGATCAGGGCGACCGGGGCTGATCTCGAAACCTTGCGGGCAACGCTGAAGCGTGACTACGGGTTCGAGCTGTGAGCACCAACTGCACGCCAATGACTGACATCGAAGACGTTCTTGCGCGCATCGACGCGGACAGGGATCAGGCACTCACCGAATTTCTCCGACTGCTGGAGATAGCCTCGATATCGAGCGACCCGTCGGGCGCTGCCGGGATCGGGGAAGCTGCCGACTGGCTGAAGCGGAAGCTTTCAAGCATGGGCTTCGAGGCCCGCGTGGTCGCGACCGAAGGTCACCCACTGGTTCTTGCCCATTCCCGTGCGGAAGAAAACGATTCCGGTCCCAGACTGTTGTTCTACGGTCATTACGACGTGCAGCCGGTCGGGGATGAAGATCAGTGGTTTCATTCACCCTTCAAGCCGAAGCTGGTGGAAGAGGCAGGTGTGACCCGCATCTATGCGCGGGGCGCTTCGGACAGCAAGAGCCAGCTCTGGAGTTTCATTGAGGCGTTGCGTTGCTGGCGCGAGGTGCGGGGCCGGTTTCCCGGCCAGGTCACCATTCTCCTGGAGGGAGAGGAAGAGTCCGGTTCTGCCAGCCTTCCGGCTTTCATCGAGGCGTATCGGTCAGAGCTGGCCTGCGATGTCGCCTTCATTTGCGATTCCGATATGTGGTCGCCGACACAGCCGGCTGTAACGACGCAGCTCAAAGGCCTTCTGCACGAAAAGGTAACGCTGTTTGGCCCGAACCCCGACCTGCATTCCGGATATTTCGGGGCGGTTGCAGCCAACCCTATCCGCATCCTGTCGGGTCTTCTTGCCGCTCTGCACGATAGCGAAGGGTGTGTGGCTATAGACGGCTTCTATAACAACGTGAAAGAAATTCCCGCGGATCTGCGCGCGCAGTGGCAGGCCTTGTCGAAGGAGGCGCATCAGCTGGATTCGGCGGATTTGCGCGGCGGGCTCGTCGAGCGCGGCTATGCGCCGCTCGAGGCGATCTGGGGTCGTCCGACCTTGGATTTCAACGGGATCACCGGTGGCAACCAAGGGCCTGGGGAACGCTCTGTTCTGCCGGCTTCGGCGAGTGCAAGGCTATCTTTCCGGTTGGTTGCCGGGCAGGATCCGGCGGATGTTCGGGAAAAATTCCGCCATTTCATTCGGGCGCGGGTGCCCGAAGGGTGCCGCGTTGAGTTCGAGGGAAACGAGGGCAGTCGCGCGGTGGCCATGTCGCCGGATAACCCCTTCGTTCAGGCGGTCGCAAGGGGAATGGAGCGTGAATGGTCGACACCGACCATCCTCAAAGGGAGCGGTGGTTCTATTCCCCTTGCCGAGATGTTCAGCGACGTGCTCGGTATCGATTGCATCGTTCTTGGTTTCATCCTGTCAAGCGATGCCATCCACGCACCAAACGAACATTACGATACCCTGCGTCTCCACAAGGGGGCACGCAGTTGGGTGCGTATTCTCAACGAAGTGCAGACCCTGCATGGCTGAGCGGTCCGCGAAACGGGCGAAAGACATCAAGGGGAGAGAAATGGGCAATCAGGTCTGGACGACTATTGATTTCGACAAGCCGGGGTTTCAGTCCGATTTCGCCCGCGTGCCATGGTCGTCGGATAGCTCGGCCTATGGTTGGATCCCTGTGCCGATGCTGTGTTTCAACGGCGGGGATGGCCCGACGCTTTTGCTGACCGCCGGGACACATGGCGACGAGTATGAGGGGCAGATCGGGCTGCGGCGCCTGGTCCGTATCCTTGCCGAAACGGAGGTTCGAGGACGCGTCATTGTGATGCCGGCGCTCAACCGCCCTGCAGTTCTGGCTGGACGCCGGACATCGCCACTGGATGGCGGCAACTTGAACCGGTTGTTTCCAGGCAGGGGAGATGCCGGACCGACAGCGATGATTGCCCAATATGTCACGGAGGTGCTTTTTCCGCTCGCCGACTATGCCATCGATCTGCATTCGGGGGGCAGTTCCCTCGACTATCTTCCGGTCGCCTTTGCGCACCGAGGCCAAACGGCGGAGCAGTCAGCGCGCCTCGAGAGCCTGCTGGCTGGTTTTGCGGCTCCCAACACCGTGTTGACCGATGGACGGGGCGGTGGCGGTGAAACGACGCTCTATGCCTGTGCGGCTGCGCATGGGATTGCGGCGATGACGACCGAACTGGGCGGCGGCCCTGGACTCTCGTCCAGGGGTGTCGCTCTGGCAGAGGCAGGCCTGCGCCGTGTGCTGCGTAACCTCGGTATTGCACCCGATCTCGATGCGCCAAAGCCGGACGTTGTACGGCAATTGCGAATGTTGCCGCCAGCCACCACGATCTATGCCAAGGCGGACGGTCTTTTCGAGCCGTGCGTGCGGGTCGGGCAAGAGGTCCGCGCCGGAGAGATCGCAGGGTACCTGCACGGGTTTGACGATGTCACGTGCCCACCTTCTACTCTTCGCTTCGAGGCTGGCGGGATTGTTGTCTTTCGGCGATTCCCGGTGCTGACTTCGGCGGGCGACGCACTGGCCGGCCTGGCTCAGAAAGTGGCCGGTTGATCGGGTAGCCGGAACGCCGATCTCAGTTTTCCATTGGAAGCAGCGGATTGAATTCTCCTGTGAATTCGTGGCGGTAGCCGGGAAATGACAGCCGAACCCATGTGACGGCGTCATCATTGGCAAAGCTACGGCGCTCGGAGACCAGTACAGGTTCACCGACGGAAAGGCCCAGGGCATGGGCGACACGCCGCTCCGGCAGGGCAGCGCGGACGGTATTGATCAGCCGGGTACACGGCAGCCGGGCCAGCAGCCATTCATTCGGCAGGTCATTTCGGAAGGACGTATTCTCCACCTCGGGAATGACGGATATCTGGATCAGGCGTTCTTCAAACACCTCGCCGGCGCCATTGGCCTTGTGAACGAGAGAGAGCCACAAAAGGCGCTCGCCCGGATCGACATCGGGCCAGACGCCGAACTCCCGGCCCTTCACGATCCGCCGCTCCAGCACTTCGAAGCTGTAATCTTTTCCCGCGCTCTCGATGGTATCGCGGATGTCGATGATTCCGATAACTGCGTGATTGTCGCTGCGCTCACTGACAAAGGTGCCATGGCGCCGACGGCGGGTGATGACCTTGGCGTTCACGAGGTTCTTGAAAACCTTCACCAGCGGCGACCGGGAGACACCGAGATGCGCTGCCAGCTCTTCTTCCGTCGGGAGGCGGTGTCCCGGTGGCCAAGCGCCGCTCTGGATCTTGTTGCGGATCGCGCGCTCGATCTGTTGATAAGGCGGGCCGTCGCCATCCAAGGTCAGATTGATCGTCGCGGTATCGGTTGGAGACTGGGTCATTGGGTAATGATAAATTGTCTGAGCGCACTATTGAAAGTACAAATCGAAGTTGCGATTCAGGCTGGCGCCCCTGCGGGCGGGTTCCTGGTTCCGAAAAGGGTGCCGCGCTTCTGCATACGGACCTTTTCCATCTGCTCGACGGCATCCTTCAATTTTCCAGACTGTGTGTTGTGGGCTTTACGTAGGGTGTCCAACAAGTTCTGAGCACAAGTACTCCCTGTCGTCCTCAGACCCACAACAAGATAGAGTGTTGGCCACAAGGAGCCCTCTACATCTTTGGAATTCATGGTCCTGGAGGGTGGCCCGCGCGGATCGAAGCTTCTGAGATTTCATCTCTGTTCCAGAAGCACTCTGGTGAATTCTCGGACCAGTCGCGATTTCTGTTCCGCCGCCGGATAAAGTAGCAATGAGCGGAACATCACCTTCGGCTCGAAGGGCCGGAAGGTCACATCACGCCCTTTGAAGGATGCGGTGACCACGGGGTTGACGATGCCAACGGCGTCGCCTTCCTCCGCCAATGCGCAGATCGTCGCGGAATTGGGTGTCTCGAGAACGTATCGAGGCGTTCCTCCCCGTTCCTCCAGAAGCTTGTCGAAGCGCTGGCGGGCACGGTCTTCCGGGACGAGGCCCAACAGTGGCGTGTCCGCCAGTATCTCGGGGGTCACCGTTTCAAACCGGGCCAAGGGATGATCGTGAGCCATGGCAACGACGGCGGCGTAGCTTCCGAACACCTGCACATCGACCCCGGAACGGTCGATCTCGTCGGCGGCCAGGCCGATATCGTATTGTCCATCCACGACGCCGTTGCGGATATCGGCTGACGATTTCACGTGGAAGGTAACGCGGGTCTCCGGGTAGAGTTTGCGAAATTCGCGGATCGCACGCGGCGCGATGCTCGCACTTCCCGCAGCGAAGCAGCCAAAGCGTAAACTGCCTTCGCCAAAGTCGCGGATCCCGGCAGCAGCGGCGCGGATCCGGTCGAGTCCCCGGAAGCTCTCATCCACTTCGCGAAAGAACAGACGGGCCTCCCGCGTGGGGACCAACCGGCCCCTGATCCGGTCGAACAGCGGAAACTGAACCGCATGCTCAAGCTCCGCGATCAATCGGGATACGGCTGGCTGGGTGATCTGCATGATTTCCGCCGCACGTACGGTCGATCCGGAAATCATGAGCGTGTGAAAGGCTTCGATCTGGCGATGCTTCATATCAGGTTAAGGCATGGAACTATGTCTTTATATCAGTATTTCTATTAGCTGCTTCATGCAACAACCGGTAGGCAAGAACCGGAGAATTCCATGCGTGACGCGACCCTTACCGTTCATCATCCACTTGTCGATGAAAGCGAGTTCGCCTCGCTCTGCCCACCGACGCAGCGTGCCTCGACCATCGTGTTCGACACAGCGGAAAGCTATTCAAAGCGCGGTGCACGCGACCTCGACAGCTATTCCTACGGAATGCACGGGACACCGACGCAGCGCATCCTCGAGGCACAGCTGACCGCGCTGGAGGGGGGAATGAAGACGGTCATCCTGCCCTCGGGGCAGGCTGCCATCGCGGCGATCTTTCTAAGCGTGCTCAAGCCTGGCGATCACGTGCTGGTCATAGAAACCGCCTATCCTCCGGTCTCCGGCCTGTGCGAGAATTTTCTGTCGGTTCTGGGCATCGAATGGTCGACTTTCCCGCCGGGCACCGGTGCTGGGATCGAGAACTATATCCGTCCGCAAACAAGGCTCATCTGGAGCGAAAGTCCGGGCTCCACGACGATGGAGATCGAGGACATTCCCGCTCTTACCGCTGTTGCCCGCGCACGCGGTATTCTCACAGGCATAGACAATACCTGGGCCACACCGCTTTTGTTCAAGCCGCTGGCGCATGGCATCGATTTTTCCATGCAGGCGCTGACGAAATATCCGGGCGGCCATTCCGACATTCTGATGGGGTCGGTGACCGTCAACGATCTCGCCTTGCGCAAGAAGTTGCGCGATGTCATGCGCATGATGGGATATCACACGGCGCCGGATGCCGTTTCGCTGGCGTTGCGGGGATTGGAAACGATGGCCGTGCGACTGGCCCATTCGGGGCAGGTCGCCGGCGAAATCGCCCAGGAGATCGACGCGTCCTATCCGGTGGAGGTGCTTTCGCCGGTGCTGCCATCAAGCCCTGGGCATTCATTGTGGCAGCGCGATTTCAAGGGGGCGAGCGGCCTCTTCTCCGTGGTGTTGCCTGAAGACTGGCAACCGCGCCTCGATCGGGCGCTGGATGCGCTGGAAGTCTTCGCCATCGGCGCCTCATGGGGCGGGACGCGCAGTCTGATCGCGCCGATGAGCGTTGCGAACCATCGCACCACCCCGCATCCGCGCAATGACCGCACAATCCTGAGATTGAGCATCGGCCTCGAAGACCCGCAGGACTTGCGCACCGACATAAACCGCTTTTTCGAAATTCTCATGCAGGCCTGAAAACCGGACGCGTGCCGGTGTGCGCCTCGCCAACACCAGATGAAAAAATAAAGATAAGAGGAGAGATACAATGAGCATCTGCAGGAAACACGCAGCAATCGCGCTATCCCTGGCCGGACTGTTGGGGGCTGCTCCGGCATTCGCCAAGACGACGCTCGAAACCGTTCAGGAGCGCGGCCGCATGATATGCGGTGCGAGCCAGGGAACGCCTGGGTTCGGCGCCCCGGACGGCAATGGATATTGGCGAGGCCTCGACATCGAAACCTGTCGGGCTGTGGCTGTTGCCGTTCTGGGCGACAAGGATGCGGTCGACTTCGTGCCCCTTTCCGGCCAGCAGCGCATACCGGCGCTTCAGACCGGGGAGATCGACATGCTGCCGCGCACCTTGACCTGGACCCTCCAGCGCGACACCAACGGCATCAATTTTACCCAGCCCAACTATTATGAATATACGGGTTTCATGATGCCGAAGGCGCTCGGTATCATGAAGGTCGAGGATATGGCGGGAGCCTCCGTCTGCGTGCAGACCGGGTCGACGACGGAGGTGGTCGTCAATGACGTTTCCACCAAGAACGATCTCGATCTCAGGCCCGTCATCTTCGACAATACCTCGGCTGCGCGGCAGGCATTCTTTTCCGGGCGCTGCGATGCGCTGATCACGGATGCCGGAGCCCTGGCTTCGGTTCGCGCAAGCATGGCCGACAAGCCCGACGACTATGTGATCTTTCCGGCCACACCATATATCGACGCTCTGACGCCGGCCGTCCGCCAGGGGGACGACCAATGGATGGATATCGTGCGATGGTCGGTGCAGGCGCTGATCGCAGCCGAGAATTTCGGTATCACGCAGGCCAATGCCGACGAGATGTTGAAAAGCGAAGATCCGCGGATCCGCCGCTTCCTCGGCACTGATCCGGGAAATGGGAAAGCGCTTGGACTTTCCGATGACTTTGCCTATCGGATCGTCAAGGCGCTCGGCAATTACGGCGAAGTGTTCGACCGGAACGTCGGCAAGGACAGCCCGCTCAAACTCGAACGCGGCTACAACGCGCTTTACAGGAACGGCGGTTTGATGCTGCCGCTCGCCTTCCAGTAGCGCCATGTTGAGGGAACTATGGTATTCCGACCGTCTGCGAAGCGGTGTCTTCCAGGCGGTCCTTCTGGGCGGTCTGATCTCGCTCCTGTTCTGGATCGGAGGCAATACGGTCCAGAATCTCGCGGAGCGGGGAATCCGGACCGGTTATGAATTCCTGCAACGTCCGGCACGCTTTCCCATTTCCGAAACGGTGCTCCATTATTCACCGTCGGACAGCTTTTTCTGGGCCTATGTCGTCGGATTGGCGAATACGTTGTGGCTCTCTTTCCTGACAATCCTGTTTGCAACGATCGGCGGGCTGGCTCTGGCTCTGGCCCGCCTTTCCGGCCATCCGCTTCTGTCGCGCCTTGCCGGATTTTACGTGACCGTCTTTCGCAACGTGCCCCTGATCGTGCAATTGCTTTTCTTCTACGGCGTGGCGACCTCCCTTTTCCCGCCCGTACGACAGGCATTGAATCCCTTGCCGGGGCTCTATCTGTCGTTGCGCGGGGTCTATGCGCCGGGGCTTGTCATGGGGCCGGGCAGCGGAACTGTAATTGCTGCCGCAGTTCTGCTGGCGTTGATGCTGGTGGTGGTCTTGCGCCGCTGGGCAACGGATCAGGGTCCATTGCGCAAATGGCTTTGGGGGCTTGCCATTTTCCTTCCTGCCCTGGTGCTGGCCTGGTTTCTGGCCGGTCGGCCCATTGCACTGGAGGCGCCGCAACTCCAGGGCCTCAACTTTCGCGGTGGCCTGTATCTGTCGCCGGAATTCTCGGCGATCATCATCGGGCTTACGCTCTACACCACGGCGTTCACCGGCGAGATCATTCGCGGCGGAATTGAAGCGGTCGGCAAGGGCCAGTGGGAGGGTGGCCGGGCGCTCGGCGTGAGCGAGCGGCACATCATGTTCAGGGTCATCCTGCCGCAGGCGCTGCGGGTCATCGTTCCACCGATGACCTCGCAATACCTGTCGACCGTCAAGAACACGACCCTCGCAGTGGCCGTTGGATATCCCGAGCTGGGTCTGGTCGTGAACACCGTCATCAACCAGACCGGGCAGGCGCTCGAAAGCATCCTCATCATGCTCGGCGTTTTCCTGACCATTTCACTGAGCGTTTCGGCCGTGATGAATTACTTCAATGCGCGCATAGCCCTGGTGGAACGATGATGACGACCGAAAAAACCATGCCCATGCGCCAGCCCTCGGGCGGTTCGGCGGTCTCGTACCCGCCGGGGCCATCCCGCCTGTCCAGAACCGTGAAGACCCTGTTCGGAGACCGGCTTTCGATCGTGCTGACGCTGCTCTCGGGTCTGATCGTCTATGCTTTCGTTCCAGTGATCGACTGGGCTTTGATCCGCGCACATTGGACCGTGGCTTCTCCCGCCGACTGCCAGTCTGGCGGTGCCTGCTGGGCCTTCATCGGCGCCAAGCTGCGGCTTATCCTGTTCGGCCTTTACCCGCCGGAAGAGCAGTGGCGTGCCGCGATCGTGATCGTTCTGATCATGGTGCTTGTGCTGTTGACGCTCTCACCGCGCTTCTGGGGCGCGCGTCTCCTGCTCGTCTGGGCCGCAGGCATCGGGGTGATGCTTGTGCTGATGGGCGGCGGCATCATGGGGCTTGCCCCCGTGCCGACCTCGAAATGGGGCGGTCTGCCGGTGACCCTGCTTCTGGCGGTTCTGTCGCTGGGGATAGCCTTTCCGTTCGCCGTCGTGCTTGCGCTTGGGCGGCGGTCCTCACAGCCGGTGACGCGAGGGCTGTCGATACTGCTCATCGAACTGGTTCGGGGATTGCCTTTGGTCGGCCTGCTTTTCGTCGCCGCGATCCTCATGCCGTTGTTCCTGCCACCGGACTGGAACATCGACAAGCTGGGCAGGACACTCGCCGCCCTCACGATCTTCGCTGCCGCCTATCTTGCCGAAGTGATCCGTGGCGGATTGCAGGGGCTCCCTTATGGCCAGACCGAGGCGGCGCAGGCCCTGGGCATACCCTATTGGAGGACGATTTGGCACATCGTGTTGCCGCAGGCCATCCAGAAGGTGATTCCGCCGCTCACAAATACGGCGATCGTCATGGTGAAGAACACCTCGCTCGTCCTGATTGTCGGCGTGTTCGACATGCTGAGCGCCGCGCGCAGCGCGGCAACAGACCCGGCGTGGCCGGCGCCCTCGACGGAAGCGTATCTTTTCGTTGCCATGATCTATTTCGTCATCTGCTACGGCATCGCCGCCTATTCGCGCCACATCGAAACGGACCTCACTGCAAGGAGCCATTCATGACCCTCGCCATTGATGTTAGCGGGCTGAACAAATATTACGGCAATTACCATGCACTGCGTGACGTCGACTTCTCGGTCGAGGAGAGACAGCGCGTTGTGATCTGCGGGCCCTCGGGTTCCGGCAAGTCCACACTGATCCGTTGCCTCAACCGGCTCGAGCGCCATGACAGTGGCCGGATTCGCATTGGCGGCATCGAACTGGGAGACAATCTGCGCGATCTCGACGCGGTTCGCCGGGAGGCCGGAATGGTGTTTCAGCACTTCAACCTCTTCCCGCACGTGACGGTTCTGGAAAATTGCGTGATGCCGCAGGTGCTTTCCCGCAAGCTTCCCCGTCGCGATGCCGTGGAGCGCGCGCATGCATATCTTGAAAGGGTGCACATACTCGATCAGGCGGCCAAATATCCCGGGCAGTTGTCGGGAGGCCAGCAACAGCGCGTCGCGATTGCCCGCGCCCTGTGCATGGAGCCCCGGATCATGCTTTTCGACGAACCGACCTCTGCTCTCGATCCAGAGATGATACGCGAGGTTCTGGATACGATGGTGGACCTTGCCGAGGGCGGTATGACCATGGTGGTGGTGACCCACGAGATGGGCTTTGCACGGCAGGTCGCGGATCGGGTCGTCTACATGGAAGCCGGTGAAATCGTCGAGATTGCGCCGCCCGACGGGTTTTTCGACGCACCGCAGGATGAGCGCAGCCGCAGGTTCCTCTCAAAGCTTGTCACCGCCTGAACGCTGAAGGACCGCAGGCCGGGCAGGGTGTGGGCGTTTTCGGCACCCTCTGCCGGTAAAGCGTATCGTCAGGCCGGTGAACGGCGCTGCCCCTCAACTCAACTCGTAGAGTGACTCGATCTCTCTCATCTGATCGGAAACGACGTCCCGAAATGTTCTTGCGAACAGTTCCGCATTGGGTGTCCGGTCAAGTGATGGAAAAATCGCCGAAAAGAGAAACTCGATGTTCGTCGTAAAGGGCCTTACTGCAATATTCCTCAAGTCAACGCCCATGATCGAGAATATGTCGGTGATGGAAATCCCGAGCCCTGCGGAAACATAGCTGGGCACGGTGTTGGAATAAAGCGTTTGCACAATGGAGCCAGGACGGACCCCGGCGCTCTCCATCGCATCTTCGATCTGCATGCGCAGCAGGCTGCTTATTCCAAGTGAGATGAACGCCTGGCCCTCAAGATCTTCGATCGAGATGGCCTCCTTCTTGGCTAAAGCATTGTCTCTCGGGAGCAGACAGATAACAGACGAAATCGGCATTTCGAGATGATCGATATCGGCACGCTCGGCGGGCACTCTGCCAAGTCCGAGTGAAAACTCACCGCGTTGCATGGCGTCCAGAATGTGGATCGAGTTGTCGGAATGAATGAAGAAGTCAGTTTCCGGTTGCTTCGCGCGGAAACGACGGATCGCCTCGGGCAGGGCGCCCGATGACAGCGTGGACATCGCGGCGATGCGCAGCCGCCCTTCCTGCTCCTCGCGCAATTGCCGTGCGTTGTCGCGGATTCGCTCCATCGAATCGAAATATTTTTCGACCTCGCGGAACAGCGCGATTGCTTCCGCGGTCGGGCGGACGCTCGACCATTTCCGGTTGAACAAGGTCAGGCCGAGATCCAGTTCCAGGTGGTTTACGAGCCGTGTGACGGCCGGCTGGCTGACATTGAGGATACGTCCGGCAGCCGTCATGCTGCCGCTGATCATGACCGCGCGAAACGCTTGCATCTGCCGATGATTCAGGGCGCGCACCGGGAAAACTCCTCCAAATCCTGCTCCCCTGAAGGCAAACATAATAGAGCATTCTTGGCAATGGCATAACATTTCCTGATGCCTCATTCCAAAATTCGATTCGCCAGGCCGGCTGATGTCCGCCAAGTTTTCAGCACGGATTGCACAATGAAGAGGAAGTACCGCGTGCCGGATATCATGGGCGAATATGTTGACCGCCTGGTCACAGTCGAAATGCGCAATCGGGGTATGAACCACAACATCATCGCGCCGATTTACAACGAGGCGCGGCGGGAAGGCGGAGGGCGCCCGATCACCGCGCGCGCCGCCGAGGCGCTGGTTGAGCATGTCGGCGAAGGCGATGTCGTGCTGATTGTGACCGGTGCGGGTTATATGCCTGAGGTCCCGAATGGTGAAAGCGACGGCCCTCCGGGAGCCGTGTCGCTGGCGCGCGCCCTTTATTGGGGGCTGAAGGCAGTGCCCGTTTTCGTGTCCGAGGTCTGCCACGCGCCGCCGATCAAGGCGACGTCGGAAGCGGCTGGCCTGATGATCCGCGATTATGACCTGGCCAAAAACCGTCGCATGGGAGCGGCACAGGTCACCGCCCCGGAAAATCAGGACGAGGTTCAGGGATGGGCCGCTGATCTGCTGGAGCGGACCCGGCCCAAGGCGATTATCGCGATTGAGCGGCTGGGGCCGAACGAGAACGGTATCGTGCATTACTCGACCGGCGTTGCGCCCAAGGATTGCGTCAACGTTGCGCCCTTGTTCGATCAGGCCGCCGAACAGGGAGTATTAAGCATCGGCGTTGGCGACAACGGGAATGAGATCGGGTTTGGCCGGATCCACGCCTTCATGCAGGATTTTCATCCCTATGGACGTGAAACCCAGACTGACCGGCCTGGGGGCGCGATCACGGTGACCGCGACCGATATATTCCTGCCGGCGTCCATTTCCAACTGGGGGG
>SWCF01001909.1_pt1 | contig 22204 bp, 10 predicted proteins | sample 4690081 | NCBI WGS metagenome assembly SWCF01 (sample SAMN10267280, study PRJNA491770) | bioreactor metagenome | isolation source: DHS bioreactor inoculated with | place: Japan: off Shimokita Peninsula
CCCCCGCTGCTGCAGCGGCTTGACAGCAAACATAGGGACACCCCCCCTACCCGGGAGGGCTGCGGCCCGGCGGGCCCCGTGGACCGGACGCCCCCCGGGCGTCGGACAGCCGCCCCGGGCGGGGGAGGTACCGGGGACGGCCGGCAGAGGCCGTGACGGGCTCCTCGGGGCACGAGAAAGGGCCCCGCACCGGCAATCGGTGCGAGGCCCTTTCGGGGGTCGTGCTGCTTACTGCGCGAGCACCTTCGCCATGCCCCGCTCGACGGCGGCGACGATCTCCGGCCGCAGGCCCGCCGCGGGGATGATCGAATGCACGGAGCCGACCTGCTGGGCGCGCTGGATGTTGTGGATGGCCTCGAACTCCGCAGCCACCTCACCGAGCTTCTCCGACCGCACCGCGGTGCGCTGCGTCGCCAGCTCGACCCGCAGGCGGGCCTTCTCGCCGTCCTCGGCCGCAGCGAGCTGCGCCTCGAGCTCGGTGATCCGCGGATCGGCCGCGGTGCGCGCATTGACGTCGCGGGTGAACACCACCGCCGCGGCGGGGGCACCGCCGAGCACGGAGGCGAACGAGCCCTCCACCGCGAGCACCTCCATGTTCTCGTTCAACGCGCCGGAGAACACCACGAAGGCACCGCCGTGGTAGCGGGAGACCACGACGAAGACGATCGGGCCGTCGAAATTGACGATCGCCCGGCCGATCTCGGCGCCGTTCTCGAGCTGCAGGTTGCGCAGCGACTCGGGGGAGCCGTCGAACCCGGACAGGTTCGCGAGCACCACCACCGGCCGGTTGCCGCTCGCCGCGTTGATCGCCCGCGCGGTCTTCTTCGACGACTTCGGGAACAGCGTGCCCGACGTCCACTGGTCCGGCCCGTCGGTGGGGAACCAGCCCTTGCGGGAGATCGCGCGGGACTCGATGCCGATCACGGTCACCGCGTTGCCACCGAGGTGCGCGTCGAACACCACCGACGTGTCGGCGTCGGCCATGTCCGCCCACCGCTCGAGCACCGGATGGTCCTGGTCGACCACCGCGCGCATCACCGTGCGGATGTCGAAGGGCTTCTTGCGGTCCGGGTTGGTCTCCGCGGAGAAGATGTCGCCCACCGTCGTGAAGTCGCTCGACGGATGCACGTGCGGGTACACCCGCACGTCGCGGTCGACCGGGTCGACGGTCTCGGCCTTGCGGGGGAACCGCTCGCCCGGGGCGAGGTAGGCGTGCTCGTAGTGCCCGAAGAGCACCTCCACCGCCGCCGACAGGTTCGGCGCCCAGTACTGCGCCTGACCGTTGGGGCCCATGACGCGGTCGTAGCCGCCGATGCCGAAGTTGTCCTCGGCCGAGACGCCACCGGAGTAGTCGAGGGACTGCTTGCCGGTCAGCACCATCGCGCTGTCCGGGGTCATCACCAGGATGCCCTTGGTGTGCATGAGCATCGTCGCCTCGGCGTTCCAGTACGGCTGGGCGCCGACGTTGATGCCGGTGACCACGACGTTGATCTCGCCGCCGCCCTGGGTGAAGGTGATGATGCGGCGCAGGGCCCGCGAGACCCAGTCCATGTTCTCGGTGCCGGACTCCATGGAGATCGTGGCGCCGGAGGACAGCGCGAACCACTCGACGGGGACGCCGAGCTGCTCGGCCAGGTCGATCGCGGCGACGACCCGCGCGCACTCGGCCTCCGCGACGGTGCCGAGCGCCTTCGTCGGATCACCGAACAGCGCCACGCGGGTCATGCCCTCCGGGTACCGCGACGTCGTGGTGGTGACCAGCCCGACGACGAGCCCGGCCGTGTTCCGGCCGTACGGGCGCTGCACCGGCACCACGGCACCGGACTCGTCGAGGTCGTACTCGACGAAGCTGCCGCTCCTGCCGGTGAGCAGCGGGACCAGCTCGTACGGGTACACGGTGCCGCGGGCACGCGAACGCTGCACCTTCTGGGTGTACTCGTCGAGCGGCTGCAGCGGCTCCTTCGGCGGATCGGTCACGCGCACCACCACGCCGGCGCCGGAGCGGTACGAGAACCGCAGGGCCACCTCACGGGCCTCGGCGTCGGCGGTCTCCCGCCACCAGCCGATGACGGTGATCTCCTCGAGCCCGGCGCCGACCGTGAGCGGGGCCGCCCCACGGCTGACGCGCTTGAGGTCGTCGATGCTCAGGTCCACCTCGGGCCACACGAACAGCACCACGCGGTTCGCGTCGAGGCGGCGCTTGCCGCGGCCGGCCTGCGACCGGCGGATGGCGTCGAGGCAGCTCGACAGGGCGCGCTCGAACGCGGGCAGCCCCACGATCGTGCCGGTCTCGTCGCGCTGCGGGGTCAGGTCCCGCACCTCGGCGAGGGCGATGAGCCGCTCGTCGGACGGATTCTCGTTCGCCGCAATGTGATACAGGTACGAGTCCGGGTTCGCCGGCAGGCGGGTGCCGACGAAGTTCTTCAGCCGCCACAGGTCCAGACGCTGACCGGTGAGCGGGTGCATGTCGCGGATGTTGGCTTCCTCCGCGTACCCGGTCTCGAACGGCCGGAACGTGAAGACGTGCTCCTCGGCCCGGTCGGTGTGGCACACCGTCACCGTGACGCGGCGGGCGGAGGCGGTCACCGCGCGCTCGGACAGCACCGCGCGGAGCGACTCGGCCTGCGCGTCGGCGTCGGCGGGCGCGTCGTCCCAGGCGAGGTACAGGTCGATCACCAGGTTCTCGGTGCCGGGCAGGGTGCCCGCCGACTCCTCGACGATGTCCAGTGCCGCCCCGAGCTCGGCGTGCCGGGCCTCGGTGGAGATCAGGTACAGGCGGGTGCCGCGCAGGTCGAAGTTGCCGGTGACGAACTGCCGGCCCCCGCGCACGTCGGACTGCACCTGCTCGAGCGTGCGGATCTTGTAGGCGCGACGGGTGATGACCTCGAGCAGCGGCCCCGGCACGGTCTCCGGCCGGGCGATCTGCTGCGCGAGCAGGTCGATCAGCGGCTCGGGCGTGGCCACGAGGGCCTCGACCCGCTGCGCGTGGTCGGCGGCGCCGGGGTTGTCGGCGAGGTGGGCGAGGCTGCCGCGGACCCCGTCGTACACCTGCTCGCGGACCTTGCGGATCACCGGCTCCTCGAACAGGCGGTAACGCAGGTTGCGGGCGGCGTCGCCGATCACCGGGAACCGCACCTGGGTGGCGACGATGAGCCGGTCGAGGACCTCGTTGAGTTCCTGCGAGATGCCGGCCGGTCCCTCGGTCTCCTCGAGCCAGCGCTCGAGCAGCGCCGAGACCACCGGCACCTGCGTCTCGATGCGCTGCTGCGCGAGGAACAGCCGGTAGACGGCCTCCTCGAGCTCGGGGGTGCGGTCCAGTTCGGTGACGTCGTAGTGCCGCAGCGCCTGCGCCAGCCGGGCCCGGAAGCTCTCGGGCAGGCCGCCGACCTCGACGTCGAGGGACTGCAGGTAGCCGTGGAAGTGCTCGCGGGGGCTGTGCACCCGCTCGTCGCCGGTCTCCTCGTCCTGCGTCGGGCGGTTGCGCGAGAGCTCGCACACGTCGGCGAACGTGGTGAGCAGGGCCAGCTCGGCGCGCACCAGGTCGCAGTTCTCGGTGGTCTCGCCGCGCAGCCGGTCGTACTCGGCGAGCAGCGTCGCGGTGCGCTTGCCGGAGACGTCGTAGCCGGTGACGAGCGCTTCGAGGGCGTCGAGCCGGGCCAGCGCGTCGGCCGCGGCGTCGCCGGTGACGACAGCGGCGGGCGCGGGGAACTGCACGCGCTCGACGGTCTCGGTGACGGCCTCCTCGGCGATCTGGTCCACCCGCAGCAGCGGCGTGCCCGCGTCGACCTGCGAGTTGACCACGGCGAGGACCTCGCGGACGCGGCCGGCGAACGGCGCGCGCACCGCGGTCTCCATCTTCATGGACTCGAGCACCACCAGGGTCTGGCCTGCCTCGACCTCGTCGCCGGGCGCGACCGGCACGGCGACGACGACGGCGGGGGCGGGGGTGCGCACGACGCCGGCCTCGTCCTGGCTGATCTGGTGGCTGATGCCGTCGACCTCGACGAGGTAGCCGGTGGCGCCGGCGATCGAGACGACGTGGTGGCGGCGGCCGGCCAGGACGAGCCGGGACTCGAACTGTCCGAGCCGGTCGACGTCCACCTCGAGTTCGCCGTTGCCGGCGTCGACGCGGTAGCGGTGCGGGCCGACCTGTCCGACGAGCAGCTCGTACGCCTGGCCCTGGTAGCTCAGCTCGACCTTGCGGCCGACGGAGTGCCGGGCGCGGGGGCGGCCACCGCGGGCGGAGGTGAGGAACGCGGCGCGCTCGTGGGTCTCCTCGGCGTCGTAGACGTCGACGGCGGTGGCGATCAGCGCGATGTCGGCCACCCGGGACGGCCCGGTGGCGGTGCCGGCGCCGGTGCGGTCGAGCCAGCCGGTGTCGGCCGAGGCGGAGATCACCTCGTCGCGGTCGAGCAGGTCGAGCAGGAACGACTTGGTGGTGGTGCCGCCCTCGAGGACGACGGTGGTCTCGCGCAGCGCGGTGCGCAGGCGGGCCAGGGCCTCGTCGCGGTCGCGGCCCCACGCGATGATCTTGGCGACCATCGAGTCGTAGTCCGGCGGGATGACGTCGCCCTGGGCGATGCCGGTGTCGACGCGCAGGCCGGACCCGAGCGGGAACTTGAGCAGCTGCACGGAGCCGGGGGCGGGGGCGAAGCCGTTGTCGGCGTCCTCGGCGTTGAGCCGGGCCTCGACGGCGTGGCCGAACTCGGGCGGGCAGTCGCCGGGCAGCGTCTCCCCGGAGGCCACGAGGATCTGCAGCTTGACCAGGTCGATGCCGGTGGTGGCCTCGGTGATGGGGTGCTCGACCTGCAGGCGGGTGTTGACCTCGAGGAAGGTGAAGATCTTCAGGTCGGGCTGGTAGAGGTACTCGACGGTGCCGGCGCCGCAGTAGCCGGCGGCGCGCACGAGGTCGGCGGAGACCGAGCGCAGGTGGTCGGCCTGCTCCTTGGTCAGCAGCGGCGACGCCGACTCCTCGATGACCTTCTGGTTCTTGCGCTGGATGGAGCAGTCGCGCACGCCCGGCGCCCAGACGTTGCCGTGGGCGTCGGCGATGACCTGGACCTCGACGTGGCGGGCGTCGGTGACGAGACGCTCGATGAACACCACGGGGTCGCCGAACGAGCGCTCGGCCTCGCCCTGGGTGCGCTCGAGGGCGAGCTCGAGCTCGTCCTCGGAGTACACCTTGCGGATGCCGCGGCCGCCGCCGCCGGAGCGGGCCTTGATGATCAGCGGGTAGCCGATGGCCTGCGCGTGCCGGCGGGCGTCGGCGCGGGTCTCGACCGGTCCACCCGACCACGGGGCGACCGGCACGCCGACCTTCTCGGCGAGCAGCTTGGCCTCGACCTTGTCGCCGAGCAGGCGCATGGCCTCGGCCGACGGGCCGATGAAGGTGATGTTCAGGCGGGCGCAGACCTCGGCGAAGGCGGGATCTTCGGCGACGAAGCCCCAGCCGACCCACACGGCGTCGGCCTCGGCCTCGAGGAGGGCGCGCTCGAGTTCGGCATGGTCGAGGTAGGGGGTGGCGGCCGTGGTGGACGGCCGCAGGGTGACGTCCTCGTCGGCCTGGCGGACGAACATCGCCCGCCGCTCGGCCTCGGTGTGCAGGGCGATCGTCTTGATGTCGTAGTCGTGCTCGGAGTTGAGCTCCCGGACTGCTCTGATGAGACGTACTGCCGCCTCACCTCGGTTGACCACCGCGATCCGTTTGAACATACTCGTTGCCACCGTTCTCCAGGTTTGTGCGCGCTCGTGCGACGCTCGTCGAAGCTTCTCGCCAGTGAGTGAAGAAAGTTAACCGATGCCGAGGCCCACGTCACGGGTTGATAACGCGAGCAAGAACATGTATCGGTCGGCTCCTCGTGTCGGCGTATGCGTGCGGACGTGTGCGCCGACTGTCCCGGCGGGTGCCTGGGAGTCGGCGGACAGGCGGTCGGCCTCGTCCCGCGGACCGTCGTCGTCGACGGCCGAGTGCCCCCCGGTGGGGACGATCCTTCCGCTAACAGCATGAAGGAAACATGAGGGTTTGTCACGTTTTAGGGCCTCGGGGTCCGGGTTCGGTGGCTCTCGTCGGATGAATCGGTGAAAGATGTTGGCGGAAGCTGTTTTCCGCTCCCGGAATGTGGCGCGGACTCGGTTCGATTCGGCCGCGCTCACGAATACCGTCGGGTAACACCGGGCAGTAACATTCGGCCCGTTGATTTTTCGGGCACGGTGCCGCCGGGCCCGCGAACACCCCCGCCTACGCCAATTGTCCAGTATCGGACCGGCATCCACCCCTCGAAAAGGTCGAAACGGACACGCGCCGGCGGATGCCGGGTCCCTCGCCTCCGCGCTCCGGCGGCGCGAGCGGGCGGAAACCCGCTGTGACGATTGTCACGGCCGCCCGGGGTGCTCGCGGGTGCCCGGGGTGCCCGCGGGTGCGGCCGAATGTCACACCGGTTCGATCACATCGACGCGATGTCACATCGGGCCCACCGGCGCATCGCCTATCGTGACTCCAGGCTTCGACAGGGGAGGATGAATGCCCGAGATCGTGCACGCCCCGGCCAGGCACCTGGCCGCCGTGGAATTCCACACCGACTTGGCCCACATCGGTGAACACATCGGCGAGGCGTACGGCGCCGTCGAGCGGTACCTGGCGGGCGCGGGCACGCCGCCGTCCGGCCCGGCCTTCGCCTACTACCGCAACTTCACCGAGGACGGCTTCGACGGCGCCGCCGGCTTCGAGGTCGCCGACCCCGTCGACGGCGACGGCCACGTGGTCCCGGTCGACCTGCCCGCCGGTGACGTCGCGACCGAGACCCACCTCGGTCCCTACGACACGCTCGAGCACACCTACGAGGCCCTCGCCGCCTGGGCCGCCCGGGAGGGCCACGATCTCGACCTGAGCACCGCGTGGGAGGAGTACTGGAGCCCGCCGGGCACTCCCGCGGAGGAGATCCGCACGGTGATCTACGTACCCGTGAAGACCTGAGGCGTATCGCGGAAGAGCTCCCACGCGTCCCGGCGGCGGGAGACAATCCGCGAATGTCCCTCGTCGTCGGATTCGCGCCGTGGGTCCTGTACTGGATCCTCGTCGGCAACACCGGGTTCGTCACCGCCGTGGCTGCAGCCCTCGTCCTCGCCGCCGCCGGCCCGCTCGTGCAGCGCATGCGCGGAAAGCCGTGGCGCTCCCTCGACGTCGGCACCGTCGTCGTCTTCGCGCTGCTGCTCGTCGCCGCACTCACCCTCGACGACGCCGTCCTCGAACGCTGGCTGCAACCGATCGGCAACCTCGGACTGCTGCTCGTCGTCCTCGGCGGCATCCTCGCCGGACGGCCCTTCGTACGCGAATACGCCGTCGAGACAGTCGATCCCGCGACCGCGGCCGCCGGCGGATTCCGGTACGTCACCACCGCGATGACGTGGATGTGGGCCGCCGCCTTCGCCGTGATGACCGTGTCCTCGCTGATCCCACCGATCGTCGACGGAGACGCCACCGTCCGCGACGAGACCGACGTGCTGTCCGTCGTCGGCTACTGGGTCGTCCCGTTCGTCGTCCTGGGCGCGGCCGGGCTGGTCTCGGCCCTGTTCCCCAAATGGTTCGACACGAACTCCGCGCTCGCCGCCACCGCGAACCCGCACCCCGAACCCGAATCCCCGGCCGCACCACCGCCGGACCTCGACTCCGCCCGCGTCCACCTCGTCGCACCGCGGCAGTCCCGGCACGACGAACCGTTCCGGCTCACCGTCGCCGGATCGCGGCCCGACGCGACGATCACCGTCACCGCGGAGGGCACCGACATGTTCGGCGCCCGCTGGCGGTCCTGCCGCACCTACGACGGCAGTGTCGACGTCGTCGACGAACCGTTGTGGGACATGCGGTTCGACGAACCCGACCGCGTGCCCGACCTGTTCGTCCCCCCGCCCGGCCGGTGGCCGGTCACGCTCACCGTCACCGACGGCCCCCACACCGCGCGACGCACGGTGATCCGCGCCGACGCCGCACCGGGGGTGACCGTCGAGGACCTCGACATCGACGGCCGCCCCGGCCTGCTCGCCCGCCCGGACGGCCCGACGCCGCCCCGCGGGTGGCCGGCGGTGCTGTGCGTCGGCGGCTCCGAGGGCGGCGTCGACTCCCAGCGCGCCACCATCGCCGTCCTCGCCTCGCACGGCCACGTCGCCCTCGCCTACTCGTGGCTCGACGAGAACTCCGAGGTCGCCGACGTGCCGCTCGAGCGTTTCACCGGCGCGCTGCGCCACCTCGCCGGCCGCCCCGAGATCGGCAGCATCGCCGCCGTGGGCATCTCCCGGGGAGCCGAGGGGCTCCTCGCCGCCGTCGCCGCCGACGGCACGCCGCTGCGGGCGCTGGTGCTGATCAGTCCCAGCTCCGTCGCGTGGCAGGGGCTCGGCCCGGACGGTGAGATCCCGGACACCCCCTCGTGGACCCTCGGTGGCGAGGCCCAGCCCTGGGCGCCGCTGCCGAGCTCCGCGCTGATGCCGCAGATGATCCGCAACGCCTGGCGGGCCGGCCGCGACGTCGCCCGGCACCGGCCGTCGCTGCTGCGCCTGGCCGACGCCTACCGCGCGGGACTGCGCGACGCACCCGGCCCCGCCCACCTGCGGGCCGAGAAGGTCGACGCCCCGATCCTGTGCATCACCGGCACCGACGACCAGCTGTGGCCGTCCACCGACATGGCGGGCGCACTGCTCGCCCGCCGCGGCGACGGCCGCGACCGGCACCTGTCCGTCGACGACGCCGGCCACCTCATCCGTCTCGGCATGTTCCCCGGCGACGCCCAGTGGACCGGCGGCATCGCCTTCGGCGGCACCCCGGCCGGGCAGGGCCGGGCCCAGCGCGCCGCCGTCGACGCCGTCGCCGAATTCCTCGCCTGACCGGCGCCCCCGCCGCGGCACCGGGATTTCTGGAACAGTGGAGAGGTCCGGACGCCACGAGGAGGTCCCGATGTCCGACGCCCCACAGTTCCCGGTCGGGTTCGAACCGGCCGAGCAGCGCCGCGAGCGGATGGCCGCGCAGGTGCGCCGCTGGTGCGAGCAGCACCGGCTCGACGGCCGGCACGCCCCGCTGTCGGACGCCGCCGCCCTGTGCCTGGCCGCCGGCCGTCTCGACGACGAGACCCGCGACATCCTGGCCCGGCGCCGCCGGATCGGGCGCGGGCTGCCGACCCTCGGCGGTTTCGGTGCGTTGCGGCACCTCACGGACGAGCACGCCCGTCTCACGGTGCGGGCCGCCGACCTGCGCCCCGGCGCCGCCCGGCTGGTGTTCGAGTACCGGGCGGGGGAACTGGCCAAGCGGCTGCGCAACGCCCACTACACGCTCACCGTCTCCGGCCGGCACTACGCGCAGGGCGTGCGGGCCGTGCGGCGGGAACGACGCGACGGTGTGCACCTCGACCCGCACCAGCGCGACGCCCTGTTCGCGGCGTTGCAGCACACGCCCGCGCCCGTCCCCGAGAAGATGGCCGATCAGGTGCGCGGTGCGGTGCTCGGCGTGGCCGTCGACCGCGTGACGCGCTGGTCGGACGGCACCGCGGCGGCCGCCGCGGGACGTCGCGCCGCCGACGCCCTCGGCCGGCAGGTGCCCGACGACGACCACTTCGTCGACCGGTACGACACCCTGCTGTTCCTCGCCGGCACCCTCTACGACCGCATCGAAGGTTCCACCGCGTGGCGGTCCGAGCACCTCGCGGTGCAGCGGTCCCAGCTCGATCTCGCCGACGAGCTGACCCAGATCGCCGTCGACACCGTCACGCTGCGCGGCCTGCTCGCCGAACTCGCCGACGCCCGCCGCGCGGCCCCGTCCGCTCGTGCGGCCGTCGACGCGCGGATCGCCGCCCTCGAACCGGTGTGGGATCAGCTCCTGGACCGGGTGGCGGCCCTGGCACGCATCGGCGAGCTGCTCACCGTCGCCGAGATGCAGTTGCGCACCGCCGAGGTCGAGGCCCGCACCGCCAGCCTCGACGAGCGGATCGACTCCCTCATCGGCCGCTCGGGAGCGCGGGAGCTCTCGGCCGACAACACCCACTTCGTCGGCGATCAGTTCGGGATCGCCGCGGAGCTGATGGGCTCGCTCCGGTCGGAGCTGCACGGCGACATCGCGGAGCTCACCGCGCGGGAGTAGAACCGCCGGATTGTCAGCGGTCACAGACCTTCTCGTCGACGGTTCCGACGTGGCCCGACGCCCCTGCTCCGCGAGCGCCCGGTGCTGTAGCTTTCACGCGTTCTCGACCGAAGCGACTGGGGGTGACCGGGTGCTGCACACGATGCCGATGGCGAAGGGCCTGGTGACGGCGGTGCTGCCGGCTGCCGTGCTCGTGCTCGCCGGATGCGGCGGATCGGGTGAGACGGTCCGGGTGCAGGACGACCCGATCCTCGAAGCGGGGTTCGACACGGTGTTGCTCAGCGGTGAGCCCCGCTCCCTGTCCTCCGTCGCCGAGGGGGCCGGGCTGCCGCCGGGGTCGTGGGACCGCATGTACCGCTTCTCGATGCCCCTGCTGATGAGCTCGATCAACCGGGACCTCGGCCTGACCGGCACCGTGTGGGAAAACCTCCCGCAGACCACGGGTCAGGGTCTGATCGTCTTCATGTCCGACGGTGCCGTCGTGCGCGCCACCGTCGACCGCGCGCCCGTCGTCGAGGTCGACGGGTACGGCACCCCCGAGGCCCTGGTCGAGGCGAACCCGGGCACCGACCGGCTCGCGATCGTCGCCGGCCACTGATCCGCCCCGGTGGGACCTCCACCCGCCCGATTCGAGGCCCAATGGCCATTTTCCGACGGCGCTGCGGGTGAGACGCTGGACCCGGCACCCACCGATCGGCGAAAGGGCCGAACCAATGAAGGCACTGGTGTTCCACGGTCCGGGCAAACGCTCCTGGGAGGACGTCCCCGACCCCCGAATCACGGACCCCACCGACGCGATCGTCCGCGTCGACGCGGTCACCATCTGCGGCACCGACCTGCACATCCTCGGCGGCGACGTCCCCGAGGTCACCGACGGGCGCATCCTCGGGCACGAGGCCGTCGGCACCGTCGTCGAGGTCGGGCCGAGCGTGCAGAACCTCGCACCCGGCGACCGAGTCCTCGTCTCGTGCATCACCTCGTGCGGCCGCTGCCGCTTCTGCCGCGAGGGTCGCTACGGCCAGTGCCTCGGCGGCGGTGGCTGGATCCTCGGCCACCTCATCGACGGCACCCAGGCCGAACTCGTGCGAGTTCCGTTCGCGGACAACTCCACCCACCGCGTGCCCGAGGGGGTGAGTGACGAGCAGATGCTCATGCTCGCGGACATCCTGCCCACCTCCTACGAGGTCGGCGTGCTCAACGGATGCGTGCGCCCCGCCGACGTCGTCGTGATCGTCGGTGCCGGCCCCATCGGTCTCGCCGCGATTCTCGCCACCCGGCTGCTGAGCCCGAGCCACGTCGTCGCGGTCGACCTCGCCGACAGTCGGCTCGAGGCGGCCCGGGAACTCGGCGCGGACCTGGTACTCAACCCCGGCCGCGACGACGTCGCCGCCGTCGTCCGCGACCTGACCGACGGTCTCGGCGCGGACGTCACCATGGAGGCCGTCGGCGTGCCCGCGACGTTCGAACAGGCCGTCGAGCTGGTGCGACCGGGCGGCCACGTCGCCAACATCGGCGTCCACGGTGCGCCGGCCACGCTGCACCTCGAGAGCATCTGGATCAAGGACCTCACCATCACCACCGGGCTCGTCGACACGCACTCGACCCCGACGCTGATCGGCCTGGTCCGCAGCGGCAAGCTCGACACCTCGCCGATGATCACCCACCGGTTCGCCCTCGACGAGTTCGAGGAGGCCTACGACGTGTTCGGCCGGGCCGCCGAGACCGGTGCGCTCAAGGTGCTGCTGACGGCGAAGCCGGGAGACTGATGGGGCGGCTGCGCTCGCTGTCCGAGTCGGTGGGCGGTGCCCTGCTCATCGCGTTCCACCTGCTCACCACCCGGATCCTGCGGCGGTGGCGCACCACCTGGGGCGCCACCGCCGGGGAACTGGCCGCGCAGTATCCGGGCGACGACCTGGTCCCCGCCCCGGACTGGGGCTTCACCCGCGCTGTCACGGTCGACGCGCCGCCGGAGCGGGTGTGGCCGTGGATCGTGCAGATCGGTCAGGGCCGCGGCGGCTTCTACAGCTACGAGGGCCTCGAGAACCTCATCGGCTGCCGCATCACCAATGCCACCGCGATCCGCCCCGACCTGCAGCACCTCGCCGTCGGCGACCCGATCCGCCAGCACCCCAAGGCCCCACCGCTCACCGTCGCGGTGCTCGAGCCGAACCGCGATCTCGTCCTGCACGGCGCGACGGAGCAGACCGGCGACGCATTCCTGTGGTCGTTCCACCTGCGTCCGGCCCCGGGCGGGGGCACCCGCCTCCTCGAACACGGCCGGGGACGCTACGGTTCGTCGCTCGGGAGCCGGCTCGCGTTCGGCCCGACGCTGATGGAACCGATCACGTTCGTCATGGGGCGGAAGATGCTGCATACGATCGCATCCCACGTGGAGTGAGGACGCAGGTTTCGGTTCACGCACTTCGGGAACTCTGTGCTGCATGCCGCACAGCGAACCAGGACCCAGAACGCACCTGTGTCTGTTGACCCCATGGAGGCAGGCTCTGGCTTGCTATGGGCCCGACGACGACGCGGACATCAGGGATCTGCACTGGGGCATGCCTGACAAGTATTCCGCTGACGACACACTCGTGGTCGTGGTATCCGCGCGGGAACTCGCAATACTCAACGTCGAGGTCCTCACGACCGGATCGGAGGACGACTTCATCGGCACGGAGACCTACGACTTTCCCTTTACAGATGGGATCTCGGTCCGGGCCCTCGAACTCCGGATGCGGGAACCGTTCCCCGCGCCTCCGGTGACCCTGGGCGACGGATATGCCCAGCGCCTGCTCGAAGCTATCGATCGAGAGCGGCACGAGCCGACACCCTGGCAGGTCACCGACACGACCGGCTGCGCGCAGGCGCCACAGCAATCCGACAGCGCCTACGGCCACCCCGGCGAATGCCTGTGCTGCGGTGAAATGGCTGGCGACACCAGTGGCGGGAGCGGACCCGATGGTTTCGAACTCCACTGGTACGACCCCGGTCGGGATGGCGTCGATGCCTGGACTTCTACAAGAGCCGAGCCACTCGGTCGAGCTGCGCAGGCAGCATGGGTGTGCGAAAGCTGCCACAGTACTTTGCATCAGCCGTTCGGTCCGTCCGTCGAGGATCTGATGTACTCCCGCCGCCCGCGCTGCCCGGCTTGTCGAGCCCGGCGCACAGATCTGTGTCTTTGGGGAATGCCACCGGGACCGCCGCCTCCCGGTGTGGCGGCCATGGGCTGCGTGATCCCTGTGGGCACCGGGATGCCCGAATACTCGTGCGCCCAGTGCGGGTTCCTCTGGTCCGAGGACGGCGGCCCAGTTGCCGGGGACGGTGGTCTGCTCTCGGCCCGTCGCCGACCCCGTCCCCGGGAGCGGGTCCGCGCCCGCACCCTTCCACGAGAGCCGGCGGGGGACGACGAACTCGTGATCGGCGAGTACCGCGCCGAACTCGTCGACTCCGCGTGGGGTCCGTACGTCCGGCACTCGGTCATTACTGCAGACGGAGCGCGGTCCGACGTGCAGGGCCATACCGTGCGACGAGAACCCCAGACACCTGGACCGCTGGAACCCGGTCGGCCCTCTACTCCGCTGTCCTCGGGTCCGGTGGTGTGGATGGAGACAACCGACCACGAATGGGACACCCTCGGTGAGACCATCGACGTTCCCTACTTCGAGGAGGAGGGGAAGGTGTGCGCCTCCGCAGCGCTTGCCCAGCGCATGCTGCCCGGCGACGTGGTGTTGCACTGGTGGTGCGGCGACGACGCCCCGTCCGGCATCTGGGGGTGGTCTGTGGTGGTCGACCACCCTGCCCTGTATTACACCGCGACGAATGATGACGCCGAGTCCATCACCCCGAGGCCGGAGCCCGGTGACTCCGAGGCCGAATCACTCGACATCAGTCGCAGCCGATTGTTCGTTCCGTTGTCCTGGCAAAGGGAACTTCCCGAGCCGGTGACCCTTGCCGACGTACGCCGCGCGAGCAAGACCGTCCTCGCCGTCCAAGAGTCGGAGAGCTCGGACGATTCACAAGGCCCGCTCGCTGTCCCATTCATGAAGAACAAGAAACGCGAGATCAGGAAGCCACGTCCTTATGCGATAGCGTGGTTCCCGACTCCACTGCTGGGAGTTCTTCCCCGGTTGCCTGAGCTCGCGACTCTGACTTCGGGTGCATCGAAGGTACTCCGGAAGCGCTCCGTCGTCCGGGACTTGATCCCGCAGTATCGCGCCGCGATACAGGGTCATGCACTCGAAGCCGCGAGCCGATTCCTCGAGGCTGATGGATACCGGGTCACAGATGTCAGCGGGTTCGCGGGGCACCAACTCGAGGCGGTCAAAGGGAGTGAACGGTGGGCCGTCCATGTCGTCGGCACGGGCGACGCGGAGCCGGCTACGGTCGAACTGCGGATCTCCGACCGAACACCTTCCACCGCTTTGATCGTCGTCGACGATATCGAGATCGTGCCGGATTTCGAGGCTCTGGCGCGCGGCGACGTGGAGACTCTGTCCGAGTGGGAGGACGGAAGCACCCGACTACGTGTGCCACTCGCCGGGTCCAACGGCCGCCTGCGCGCATGGTGGCCGTGGCAACCCGGACCGGTGGACGGCACGGCGACGACATACGACGTCGGTCTCGGTGCATGCGACATCGAAATGGCCGTCCAGCAACCGGATCCGTACTCGTCTCGACCGAGCAACGGTCGCATCCCGGTCGATGGGTCGAACGTCTGAAAACCGACAGCCGTCCGCCGGAAGGAGGGAGATACCGCCCTCTCGGCATGGGGCGGTTTCCCCGACGGGACAGCCGAGGGGTAGTGGATATCCTGCCGGGTTCCATCTTCCCCAGAGTGCGTCGACCGATTCGGACGCCCCGTGTCCCACGGGGCGGTCATGATGGGATCGTGATCATCGACGCGTACGACCGGCTCTCGGCCGCCGTCGCCGACGCCAAGGCGGGGCGGCCACTCGCGCCGGTGACGGTTGTCGTCCCCGGGCACGGCGTCGGCCGCGACGTCACCGCCCATCTCGCGCGCACCGGCGGGCTCGCCAACACCCACGTGCGCACGCTGGAGCAGTTCGTCGAGCACCTGGCCCGGCCGGCACTCGCCCCACGCGCGCCGTTGCGCTATCCGCTGCTCGAGGCCGCCGTGCAGAAAGCGCTTCTGGACGATCCCGGAGTGTTCGCCGATGTCGCCGACCAGTCCGCGACCGCGGAATCGCTCGCGCACGCGTCGTGGCAGTTGTGCGCCCTCGACGTTCCGTGCCCGGAGGACGCGAACCCGCTGGTAGACGGGGTGTTCCGCATCCACCGGCGCTGCATCGCCGCCCACGCTCACCGGTTCCACGTGCAGCACGAGGCATACACGGCTGCGCGCGAGCGTCTCGGCGAGGCCGGCGCGATCGTTGTCTTCCTGCCGTGTGAGGAGGACCCGGCGGCGCGGCTGTTCCTCGAACACCTGCGGGACCGCACCGTCACCGTCGACGTCGAGGATGAAGCTGCCCCGCCCGGCACCCTGGTCGTTCATGCGTCCGACTCCGACGACGAAATCCGAGCGGTCACCCGGCTCGTCCGGCGGCATCTTTCGAACGGTGTTCCGGGGCACCGCATCGGCGTGTTCTATGCGGCCGAGGATCCGTACCTGGTCCTACTGCACGAGCATTTCGGACGGGCCGGCATCGGGTTCCACGGCCCCGAGCACCGGTCCGTCGGTGATCGGGCGGCCGCGCGCAGTCTGCTGCGGTTGCTGCAACTCGACCTCGACGCCATGCCGCGTCGAGCACTGCTCGCCATCCTCGCCGAGCAGGCCGTGTACTGGCGCGACGACAGGGGTGGCGTCCTCGGCGTCCGTCTCGCCGAACTGCTCACGTGCCATGAGATGCCGATCGTCGCCGGCGACGACTGGCACAAGCTGACCACCGTCGAATCGGCGAGCCCCCTGTTTCGGACCGCGGAGCAGTTGCGGGGGCTGATCGATGCGTTGCGCGGAGACCTCGCTGCCGTAGTTGGCGCGGACACGTGGTCAGATGTGGCGACGGGGCTCACCGGCCTGCTCGGACGCTACTTCCGACCGACCGCCGGAGACCCTGACGACCTGGCAGTCCTCCACCACATCGCAACCGGCCTGGGCGATCTCGACAGCATCGCCCCGCCGCCCTCCCCGGAACGCATCGTCGGCGCGGTCGCCGTGCGGGTGCAGGCACACCGCCGAACTGTGGGCACGGGCGGGGCGGGAGTCACGGTGGGTCCGATTCCCATCGGCAGCGGACGCAGCCTCGATGTGAGCATCGTCGTCGGCGGAGCCGAAGGACTACTGCCGTTCGTCCGCCGCGACGACCCGCTGTTGCCCGATGCGGTCACCGGGTTCGGGCAGTCCGACCGGCTCGAGGTGCAGTATCGACAGTTCCTCCGGACCGTCGCAGCGGGACGCCACCACCGCGTGCTCACCTTTCCTCGCGGCAGCCTGCGCGGCGGGGGAGAGCGGGTGCCCTCGCGCTGGGTGCTGCCTACCCTGGACGCCCTCACGGGTATCCGGGTCGGCACCACGAGCTGGGCGAAGGACACGGACAGGTGTGACCACGTCGTGATCGTGCCGTCGTTCGACGCCGCGACACAGAACTCCGACCCCCGGATCGGCACCGGCGCAGCGTCGGCAACCGAATGGCGGCTGCGCGCCCTCGCCGCGGTCCCGGCATCCCGTCGCTCCGGTCTGCTCGACGACGCCGTCGTCGAGCGTGGAATGCAGATGCGCAGCGACCGGCTGTGGGGCAGGTTCACTCGGTTCAACGGCAACCTGGCGTCCGCTGCCGACCTTCTCGGCGTGTTCGACGAGCCGATCGCGCCGACCAGCCTGGAGGCGTGGGTGACGAGCCCGTACGTGTTCTTCATCCGGAAGATCCTGCACGCCGAACATCTCGAAGATCCGGACGAGGTGATCGGAATCGACCCGCTCACCCGCGGCAGCCTCATCCACGAGATCCTGAACAGATATGTGGCCGAGCGTATCTCGGGATCCGACGGCGGACGCACGCGGTTGCGCGAGATCGCGGAGCATGAGCTGTGCAAGGCCCGTGCCGCCGCACCCGGCTGGCTGCCGCAGTTGTGGGAACGCGACAGCGCGGCCATCCGGCACGATTTGGAATCGTGGCACGACCACGACGCCGAGGACCGAGCCGACGGTTGGGCGCCCATCGGCACGGAGATCGAGTTCGGCGGAGCGGACCGACCTGTCGAGTTCGACATCGGTGCCGCAACGCTGATGTTCAGAGGGACGGTGGACCGCATCGACCGGCACCGGCAGGGGCGCCTTCGGGTCACCGACTACAAGACCGGCGGCACGGGCGACTACGAGTCCCTGACGGCTGACGCCCCCACCGCCGGGCGCACCCGCTACCAGCTTCCGGTCTACGGCGTGTTTGCGCGGGCGACGGCCGACGTCGACGACCCGGTCGAGGTCCGCTACTGGTTCATCACCGAGCGCTACCGTTTCGCGGCTATCGGCTACACGATGACCGGCGACGTGTTCGCTACGGTGCGAGACGACCTCGCATTCGTGCACCGTGCGATTTCGGCCGGTCAGTTCCCACCCCGTCCCGGCAAGCGGTACTGCTACACAACGAATGTGATCGGACGGCTCGGTATGCAGCGTTGGTGGCAAGTTCTGCGTGACGACCCGCAGCTCGCGGAGTTCGCCGCCGTCCACGCCGACGAGAGCGAGGCAATGTGACGGCAGTAGGCGAGGACCTTCGTGACCGATGCGAGCGCGAACGCATCGAGAACGACACCGAAGCGAATCTCTTTGTCGAGGCGGGTGCCGGGAGCGGCAAGACGTACGCCCTCGTCGGACGCATCTGTCACCTCGTCCTGCACGACGGGGCCGAACTCGACCGCATCGCCGCGATCACTTTCACGGAAAAGGCCGCTGCCGAGCTGCGGGAGCGCGTGCGGGCGCGCCTGGCGGAGAGTCCCGAATCGGAGCGGCAGAAGGCGGCGCTCGCTCAGGTCGACACCGCTGCGATCGGCACCCTGCATTCGTTCGCGGCACGCCTCGTCGCGGAGCATCCGCTCGACGCGGGCGTGCCCCTGCGCGTCCGGGTCGTCGACGCGATGGGCTCCCACCTGGCGTTCGAGCGACGGTGGCAACGCATCCGCGCCGCGCTGTTCCCGGTACAGGAGAATCAGGTGGGGCAGGCCACCCGAGTCCTCGTCGCCGCCGACGTCACGTTCGACCGGTTCCGCGACCTCGCAGACCGCCTCGACCGGCACTGGGACCGGCTCACGCCCGTCGACCCGCCCGTCGCGTTGCCGGTCCCCGATATCGACTTGATCCTGCGACGCGCCGACGTGCTCCTCGACGCCCTCGCCGACTGCACCGACCGCACCGACAGGTTCGCCGCACAACTCGACAAGGTCCGCGAGTGGCGGTCGTGTCTCGCCGCGGCTCGCGACGACGAGTGGGCGGCCGTAGCGGCCGGATGCCCCGGGGTCGGGACCGGCGGGGCGGGAAAGAACTGGCTGGGGGGCACGAACCGGGTCCGGGAACTCAGGGAGGAACTGAAGCAGCTGGGTACGGTCGCACGTGAGGAGTGCGAGCGCTTCCACGCGGCCGCCCTCGAGATCGTCGGCGGCGAGATCATCCGCATCGTCCTCGACGAGGCCCGTGCTCGTCGCCGCAGCGGTGAGCTCGAGTTCCACGATCTGCTGATCCATGCGCGGGACATTCTCGAGGATCCAGGCGTGCAGGCGGCGCTGCACGAGAACTACCAGCGGATCCTGCTCGACGAGTTCCAGGACACCGATCCACTGCAACTCGACATCGCCCGGCGCATCGTCGCCGGCCCCGACCGAACGGGCCGGCTGTTCACCGTCGGGGATCCCAAGCAGTCCATCTATCGCTTCCGGCGCGCCGATATCGCCACCTATATGGCCGCCCGCGACGAGGCCGACCAGGTGGTGTCACTGACCACCAACTTCCGCTCCACCCGCCCGGTCCTCGACTGGGTCAACGACGTCTTCGGACGCCTGATCGTGTCGGACGGACACCTCCAGCCCGGGTACACCCCGCTCGACCCGGCGCCGGGTCGAGCGGAGTGGGACACCTCACAGGGCCCCTTGCCGTTCGTGTTTGCGACCGAAGACCTCGACGAGAAACCGACCGCCGATACAGTACGCGGGGCCGAGGCCCGCGATGTCGCCCGCGTCGTCGCCACCGCTCTCAGGCGCGGCTGGTGCAAGGAGACCGGCCGCGACGGCGACTATTGTCACGAGCCGGTCCGGGAGAGCGACATCTGCGTCCTCATCCCGGCCCGAACCTGTCTGCCGTTCCTGGAAGACGCGCTCGACCGCGCAGGGATCGAGTTCCGCGCCGAGGCGTCCTCACTGGTGTACTCGACCCAGGATGTCCACGACCTGCTGCTCACCGCCCGCGCGCTTACCCATACCGCGGACGAGGCCGTACTCGTGGCCACACTGCGTACTCCGCTGTTCGGTTGCGGCGACGACGACCTGTTGCGCTGGAAGAAGGCCGGCGGTCAGTGGTACCTCGGCGCGGAACCACCGCTGGGGCAGGAGGACTCGCCGGTCGCCGAGGCGCTGAGGTATCTGCGGACGGTGCGCCGGGATCTGTCCCACACCGATCCGGGAAGCCTGCTCGCCCGCCTCGCCGACGAGCGGCGTGTGTTCGAGGTCTCCATGGGTTCGCCGCGGCACCGGGATGTGTGGCGGCGGCTGCGCTTCGTCATCGACCAGGCCTACGCCTGGTACGACGCCGAGCGCGGTGACCTGCGCGGCTACTTGGCGTGGGCTGCAACGCAACAGGAGGAGGACGCTCGCGTCACCGAAGCGGTCCTGCCGGAGGTCGGGGTCAACGCCGTACGCATCATGACCATGCACGCCGCCAAGGGGCTGCAGTTCCCGATGGTCGTCGTGGCAGGGATGAGCAGCGGATTCCGCGCGGTCGACGAGGCCGCCCTGTGGGACGAGCACGGTCGTGTGCGCCTGCGGCTTTCCAAGGCAGTTTGCGCGCCCGGCTACCAGGAGCTGGCCGACGTCGAACGCCGGCACATCCGCGCCGAGCGCATCCGGTTGCTGTACGTCGCATGCACTCGCGCCGAGAGCCTGCTCGCCGTCTCCGGATACCGGTCTGCCCGGGACGGCTGGGGCGCTCTGCTCGCCGCTGGGATCGAGGGACACCCCGATCGGACACCCGAGCTGATCGAGCCCGTCGCCGAACAGCACGACGGCGCCACCGCAGCCGACCACGGTGTCAGCTGGCAGCAGTGGGAGGACGAGAGCGACCAGGTGGAGGCGACGTCGGGGCTACCGGCATCCGTCTCCGCCACTCGCCTCGCGCACGACCCACCCGAGCCGGTCGCCACGCTCGCCGCCGCCTGTCGTGCCCTGGTCCCACCGCCCGTCGGCCCGGAGGTCGTCCCACCGGCCACCGGAGTGCTCGAGAGCGGCACGGATCTCGGCATCGCTCTGCATGCCGCGCTCGAATCCGTCGACCTGCGTGCCCCGACGGACGAATCGGATGCGAGTGCCGCCGCGGTTGCGGTGGCAACCGGCGTGCGGGACCTGGACCGGTTCGTTGCCCTCGTTCGGGCGGCCCTGACCTGTGCGCCTGTGCGACGAGCCGCCACCCGCGAACACTGGCGCGAACTGCCGCTCGCGGGCGTGCCAGCCGATTCGGACACCGTCGTCGAAGGCATCGCGGACCTCGTCTATCGCGAGGACGACGGAACTCTGGTGATCGTCGACTACAAGACCGACGTTGCCGTGACGCATGAGACGCTCGAAGCGTACTGGACCCAGCTCACCCTGTACGCGGAGCTGCTTACCCGAGCCGCTGGGGAACGGGTGGGCGCACTGCAACTGGTGTTCGTGCGGGCGGGAGAGGCGTATGTGCTCGACCGCCGATTCGGCGCTTGAAGACGTAGGGTCCCACCTACGACGACGTCCGAGGTGCTTGTTCGCGGGATGCCAACCGGTGCAACGCCGCGAGTCCGAGTTCGGCTGCGGCGGAGGTGAAGTCCGGGTCGAAGAGCAGGAAGCTCAGCAGGTCGCCGTGGTCCTCGCGGGTCCCTCCCACGAGGCGGCCCAGCACCGACAGCCAGGGGTGGCGCAGGCCGCCCACCCCCGCGCCCTTCTCGCTGTAGATGTCGTAGGCGAGCCGGCCGAGGTCGTATGCCTGCTCGAGCGACGGGCCCGCGAACCGCACCTCGATCTCCCGATCCGAGGTCACGTCCGCGCTGTCCACTCCGGCTGCGCGGATGCGCATCAGCCGGTCGTTGCGGACCTCGAGCTGGTGCAGGTCTTCGATCATGCGGTCCGAGAGGACGGCGCGCAGGACGAGTGCGGCGGCACCGAACACGTCGGGTGGCTCGTCGTCGCCGGGCGCGAGATCGGCGGCAGGCTGTTCGATCCAGTGCCGCGGCTGGGTCGCGACGACTCCGAGGGTGTCCGCGCCGAGGGCGAGGGCCGGCTTCAGCGGGGTGTTGAGCTGCAGACCACCGTCGACGTACCAGCCCGCCCACGCCGCCGGTTCGGTGACCCGGACGGGCCGGAACAGCACCGGCACCGCCGCCGAGGCCAGTACGTGCTCGACGGACAGTTCCGTCTCGACGTAGGTGATGTTGCGTTGTTCGTCGTAGTCGGGCAGCGGCACCGACGGGTGTTTCTCGACGAAGACCACGGTGCCGCGGGTGGCGACGGAGGTCGCCGTCACCGCGACCGCCCCGATGGCCCCGCTGCGGATGTTGGCGTGCAGGTCCTCCCAGCAGATGAGAGATGTCAGCAGGTCGCGCATGCGCTCGGTGTCGAGAAGGCTCGGCAGCGTGACGTCCAGACCGGCGGCCTGACCGAGGTAACGCAGGCCGGTGCCGACCAGCGTGCCGACGGGCCCGAAGACGTCGTCCAGTCCCACCGTCGACCACAGGCTCACGATCTTGTGGGTGGCGGACTTGTACCCGTCCCCGGCGAAGGCGGCCAATCCGACGACGTTCAGCGCGCCGGCGCTGGTTCCCACCAGAATCGGCGGGCGCTCCGACCGCGGCAGGTGGGGCAGCAGCGATGCGATCGCCCCGGCCTCGTACGCCCCCC
>SWCF01002293.1_pt1 | contig 21946 bp, 20 predicted proteins | sample 4690081 | NCBI WGS metagenome assembly SWCF01 (sample SAMN10267280, study PRJNA491770) | bioreactor metagenome | isolation source: DHS bioreactor inoculated with | place: Japan: off Shimokita Peninsula
TATATTTGTATCGGCTTGGGTGATACTACCGGAGGTTTAGTTCAACAAAGCATATAGCTTATGGCGGGGAACGGCTGCTAGCAAGGTTATCGCTTCGTAGCCAGCTTTGGTTTCGGTGGACAGTAAAGCGCTTCGAAAACCGCCACAAAGCCATATGCAAACCGTTAGCGTTCAGGCTTAGACGCAGGCAACTAAGACAGTGCACATTTAATAAAAGGCTAAAAGGGAGTACTATGAAAAAGAAAAAAACAAAACAAAGAAAGATTACTGTTTGCGGATACCTAATCCTTCTAATAGCACTTTTTACTCAATCTTCTGCTGCAAATTGTGGCACACCAGGTATTTGCGTTTTTGTAAAATCGGAGCATATTGATTTTGTCGAAAACAAACAGATTGAATTGTCAGACTTAATCTATTTGCTTGAAAACATAGATAATCAGACCCTTGTGACCAGAAAAGTTACCGAACTTGGATTTACAACAAGGGCAAATGGGATTTATGTTACACAAGCGTTAGATAGAAACAGAAGACCTATTAACATAATAACCATTCTAAGTATAGGTTCCTACAAAACAGTATCACTAAAAATCAGTGAATTATCCCAATTTACACATATAATTGACCACATAACAGCAAATTACAGAGCAGAGAAAGCAAATCGAAGTGTTTTTGAAGAATTGGAAATGAGATTTTTAGGAAACAAATATATCTGTGACGTATTTGTTCCACTTAATGGCGTAAACACATCAAACAACGAATACTTCGAAATAATTGTTTCCAAACGATAAACCCTTTAATCATAAGCCTATGTATTGTCATAATTGCGGACACGGTAATATTTCTGGTGCAAATTATTGCGTGAATTGCGGCAATAAGATAAATAAAACACAGGAAACTACTTTATCCGAAAGTGCTCAAAAGAACTCAACTGAGCAAATTGGAAGACAGAGATGTAGATGTGGCGAAATAAAACGAAATGTTTTTAAGGACTATAAATTTTCAGATCAAAGGGTTTGCGTTAAATGTGAAATAAAAGGATTTTGTCCAGTTTGCGGTAACAAATTGAGAACTAAATATTCTGAACAGTGCGGAAATTGCGGTTCTTCATGGAGAGAAAATCCGCCAACCCAAAACATTAAAAACAGTCAGATATATCAGGAAAAGTTTATAAAGAAAGACACTGAAGAAGAAAAAATAAAATGTCCAAAGTGTAAATCAATTCAGATTACAGCCCATAAGAAAGGTTTTAGTGGAGCAAAAGCTGTTGGTGGTGCCGTTTTAACTGGTGGTATCGGAATTTTAGCAGGAACCATTGGTAGCAATAAGATACTTCTGACATGTTTATCTTGCGGCAATAAATTTAAAGTTGGTGAAGATTTCGAAGGATTAAAAAGAAAAAGAAAACAGGAAGAAGAAGCAATGAAAAGTCCTTTTTTTTGGATACTTTTTATTGGGATAATGGCATTTTTTATTTGGTTATTGAATAGTTGTTGAACTTGAAAAAAGCCCGAAACGCTAACATGGTATAGCCAACAATAGCGGGGCAAGGTGCAGGTTTAAGGGTCTCTGCACCGCTTAAGCTTCATCTCGGTGGAAAATTTTGTACTACGCAAACCCGCTACATGTGGCTATACCAGGAACGTTGTGTGCAAGCTTAAAGAGAACATCAAAACATAAAATACAATGAAAGAAAACAATGAAAATTTAAGATGGATTATAAGTATTTGCATTCCCTTCCTCATATTATCAAGCAATACCTATTTGTTTGCGCAAACAACAGATTATGACAATTGGGAAAATTGGGAAGATATCTGTTATTGTACGATGAACAATTCCTATCATCCAAGTTCCATTGTAAGTGCCGATAATAATTTACAACTTCTATTAAACCTAAAAAACGGTCTTACGCGGAAACAGTTAGATTCATTAAAAATTCCTTATGTCAGGAGTCAATTGTTACTTTTAGAATCGTATAATCTGATAAATAAAATAGATGGCACATATAAAACAGCAATTCCGATTTTAGATGTAGAACAATCATCTCGTTTAAGAAAACAATCGCAATTTACAGCGAGCAAGATTTACCCTGAGATAGAGAAAGGATGTCGTGATTTGGTTGCATATTTAGCAAATCAAAACAGATTGAATAACGCCTATTCTATACTTTTCTCCTACGTCTTGGACGGTCTAATTTGGACGCAATTTGAAAAAGAAGGGATTGTGGAAGAATGGGATACAACTGGTATCTGGAGTGGTAACTATTGGTTCTTAACACCTAAGCGAATTGTTGACTGTGGTGGAACAAACTATTCGACAAAAGAGAATTTTGCATTTAAATGGAACTGGTCATACTCAGAAAAGGTGACAGATGGATTGTGGGATAAGAACATTGAAACACTTTTCCCTTTAGCGCAAGGAAATTCTATTCCTGACAAAGAAATAATTAATGAATTTGCTGATTATGGCTTTTTCGATAAAGACTTGCGTCTGACCATACCAGTAATCAATGAAAAAGAAAATAACGACCTATATTCACTATCATTAAAAATTATAGATAGGCTGAACCTTTCATTTAAAGCAAAAACTGATGTTGAACAACTTAAAATCTCATATGGTTTTAACAACAGCAGCGAAACGGTGGTTGTTTTTTACCACGAAGTTATGTTCGACTTAATGGACTTGCTGTTAGAAAATCAAGTAATTCAATTACCAACAGCTTTTAAGAGTCCTGACAAAGCAACCTTCAAAGATGCCGCCGATTTATGTTTTATTGTAATATCGAAATAATGCAAAGCCAGCACACAACACGCGGTATAAAAAATTGCCGGGATATTAGGTTATTCGAGGGTTGTAGCCCGCTCCAACTTTTGTGTAACTTGACAGGAAATCACCCGCAATCGGCAACTTTTCATACCACCACCGTTGGCGGTAATTAGAAACAAAAAAACAGAAGCAATGAAAAAAATATTATTAACAACAGCAATAATAAGTCTAAGCTTATTAAATGTATTTGGACAAATTTCAGAATATGGTATACCTAAAAGTTTTGAAATAAAAGAAAAACGATTAAGTAACATTAATACAATTACAGATAAGATTGATGTAGAAAAAGCAATTGAGCAGGCAAAAAATGACTCTGCATTTGCTGTCTGTATTGCAAAACAAGTAAATATTGATTTAATTACAAATTCTACATTAAAAAAAACTAATGACGGAAAAATATATTTATACCAAGTAGATATTCAAAATGCTTTGGGAATAGGCGTAGATTTTAGCAACTTTTTTATTCCAGAGAATTGTAAATTATTTGCTTACAATGAAGATAGGACAACTATTTTAGGGGCATATACATCTCGAAATAATAAAAATTCAGAAAAATTCTCAATTCAACCAATTTCCGGTGAAACATTAATATTAGAGTACTATCAACCTGATACTGTTGAAGTACTTCCTAAGCTTGTGATTAATAGAATTGGAATGTTTTATAGAGGTGTTTCTGAAGCAAATAATATAAAAACTGTTGGAGATTGTTTTGAAGATGTACATTGTGAAAGTGGAATTGATGTTGAAAGGTCTGTTTTAAAATGGAGATTTTATGACACTAATGATGAAAGTTATTATGTTTGCTCATGTGCACTAGTTAACCAAGATGTAATTTCAAATGATGTAAAACCATATATTTTAACTGCAAATCATTGTGGCAAAAATGCAGATTTATCTACGGCTATATTTTATTTTAATTATCAACATCCTGATTGTAACGCAAGTGGTGGTACATCTATGTTTACAATGACAGGTGCATCTAAAAAAGCAAAAAGGTCTGTTTATGATATGTTTTTAATGGAGTTATATTCATTCCCTCCCCCAGATTATAATGTTTATTTAGCAGGTTGGGATAGAGAAAGTGCATCAGGTATTGATGATGTAATGGGAATACATCATCCTCATGGTTATAGAAAAAGTGTTTCTTTAGGTAGTAGAAAAAGTAATACTAATCCAAATTTTTGGAGAGTTGAATGGGATAGAAATGATGCACCAACTGCTGGAGGGTCTTCAGGCTCACCGCTTTTTGATGATGATAATGATAAAATTATTGGATGGTTATCATATGGCACTTCTGAATGTGATAATCTTGATGGGAAAGATAGGTATGGAAAATTTAGAAAAGCATGGACAGGTCCAGCTTCTGACAAACGGCTACACGAATGGTTAGACCCGAATGATAATGATCCAAATAATATTGACGGAAGAAATCCGTGTTTTGATAATTTATTGATTCAAAACAGAACCTTTTATTCAGCAGAAGAATATTATCAGCCTGAAAACAGAGTTGTTGTTCAAGCAAAGCACAAGATTGAAACACAAGGCAATGTTACTATTAAATCAGGTTCCGAATATGTTTTTAGAGCGGGTGATGAAATTATATTGTCTGATGGTTTTACAGCAGAAGCAGGATGTAACTTTGTTGCAGAAATTGCACCCTGTTCTGGGTCAAAATCATTAAAAATAGGTAATGATATAGAAACAGATATTTATAAAATTGAATTTGATGAATTCAGTCCTAATATTAAGTCTGATTATATTCAGGTATACCCAAATCCTTTTGAAAATAAAACTACAATAGAATATTCATTAAAGGAAGAAACACCAGTTACAATTGATATTTACAATTTACAAGGTATAAAAATCATGACAGTAATTAAGAATGAATTGCATCCATCAGGGATTTTTCAAGTGGACTTTTTCGCAAGAAACTTAAAACAAGGAATATATATATGTTCATTAAAAACAAATACTACCATTAAAACAAGTAAGTTAATAATATCAAAATAATAAATGCTATGAAATTAATATTTTTAAAAATTACAATTCTATCATCCATACTGTTTTTTAGTGGTTGTGAAAAAGAGGATATATTTGAAGGAATAATTGTAAAAGAATTTGATACTGGCCGTTGTTTCCCCCCTTTTGGCAATGAACCAGATGAGTACGTTATTACTAATGACAGCTTGTATCAGAACTTGTTAACACTAGGTACGGTCGTATGTGGTAATTATACTTTGCCTGAAATTGATTTTACAACTTATACTTTACTTGGTAAATTTACTGTATCTGACGGAGAGGTGAAATATTATAGAAGAGAGGTTATAAAAGATGAAAGTAATATGAAGTATATTTATACAATATATATGAAGTGTAAAAATAATAGCAAAGCTGCAATATCTATGAATTGGGTATTAGTACCAAAATTGCCAGATAATTATAGTGTTGAATTTGCGGTGGATAAGGACTAACTACCGCCAACAAAGGCTAAAATCAAGCGGGCGGAAAGTGCTAATTTGAAGGGCAGAGCAACTACTAAACTTCATCGTAATTTGACAGTGAAGTGCACCGAATTGCCCGCCAGCTTTTAGCCTCAACCGTTAGGCTTCATGCGAGAAAAACCGAAAACTATTAAAAAATGTTTGATGAATTAACAAAATACAACAACAATAATCATTTCTTTTTTACAGAGAAAGAAGAACTTGAAAATGTATGTAATGCTCCAAAAGACAAAAGTGGAGTTTATATTGTTTATGAATTAAAAAATGGACGGATTGAATTAGTTTATACCTAAATTGAGCGATTCATCGTTTCAGTTGCCCCTATCGTAGCGCTTGTTTAAAATTTTTCTTTTTTTCGTGAGATAAAACCTATTGGAGCATAAATTCGTGGGTCAAGCTAAAAATATTTCTCAAAATTCGCCATTTTTATACCAATTTTTTAACGCTTAAGCATAGCTTTCCCATGCCTGTTAAGCTTTTCATGTGTTTTTAGACTGATTAGTTTCTAAGCAAAATATATTATGGGTGGTGATTGGCAAAGCCTCCATAGTTCTTCGATATTTGTTGATTGGTAAACAGTTTGGGTCACGTTCGCTATTACGTTTCTCGAGTGAGAAGTAATCTTAACTGCAAAATCTATGAGTTTTCTTCTGAAAGTGTTTGGATATGAAGAAATTGGTATAACCTGAGCAGTCACGTCTACCTTATAGGCTTCAAAAAGGAAATGCGTAATAACAAGCATGAAATAATATGCCCTGTTCATTCCAAATGATTTAAACGGTAATTGCTCTTTAGTCGCCAGTTCCTTTATGCTCCTGTGTATCAATTCATCTGCACCTCTTTGATGTGATTTTCTGACAATCGTTTCAGCTTCAAAATAATGACTACCGCCGGCCTCCATCAATTTGCGATCAGCTTCGGGGCAATTGCCAATGTTAGTGTAAATTATATTGTCGGGCTTTCCAAAGGACATCACAAGCTGTCCCGTTTCCTCGCGTTGAAGTCTGGTGAAAATACAACGGCGAAATTTTTTCCAACTTTTCAATTTGCTGCCAAATTCAACGTAACCCCAGGTAATTTTGCCTTTTTCTATCTTTTGGTAAGCCTCTTCTGGAAATTCATGAACGTACTCTTTCAAATGATCATACAAAGCTCCGGTTGTAATGAAATGAATACCAAGCTCTTCTTCAAATACTTTAAAGGCCTTTTGATCGGAAAAACCACTATCTGCGCATAAAATAATGGGCACTTCGCGGGAATAGCGTTTGCGGATCAGCCTAACGATTGACCGCACCCTGTCGGTATAATCACTACCATGGTTTGAATGGGCGCTTCCCTTCCTGAACATTACATCTATAAGGAAACGACCCCAACAAATATGCAAGGGTTGAAACCCTTTCTTTCGTTTGTAGGTCGGTTCATTGCCTTCGCGCTTCGCGGCGCTATCATTATCAAGTACCATTGTATCAATGCCCAACTCAATGATTTTTGGTTTTTCTATATTTAACCTCCAGATAAACAGTTCGTTGAGTATTTTATTAAAGATGAAATTGCCAATAATTGAAAGCTTAGCGAAGTAGCGTTTAATCTGATGGGAAGAAGCCAACTGGGCAGTATTACATTCAAGCAAAGCAGCATAAGCTTCATCTTTCTTACTTTGGTCGAACCCGGAAATGGACATATTAGTTCCGTCCATGAAAAATGCAAGTATTTGTTTAAGAAACTGATGTAATTGCAGCCCCTTGATACTTTGAGAAACAAGAGAATATATCTTACTTGAAATCAGGGAGTATAAGCCTGTTTGCTCAACGTAACGAAGGAATAATGGGAGGCCCCCACGTGCTGAAATTTTATCGTTTGTTGCGCTTATTTTTGTTATCTTAGCAGACATAAAAGGTAGTCTTGTGCACCAATTTGGTGATGTGTGATTTATATTTTTTACACAGCTAAGATACGCATTATCAATGAATTGTGCAAGCTATCTTTTATTTTTTTATTAATTAATCGCACAGATTAGGTTATATTGGTTCTTCTGGCAAAGTTCAGAACAATGGACAAATAAAGCATCGAAATGGTGGACTGTTTGACAGAATTGTAAATGGACACCAAATTGGAAAAATACCAAGAAAAAAATCATGGAAACAAAAACTAATTGACGAAAAAATTGAAGCGTTGGATGTTTATTGGTATGACACATTTAATTCTGAGAATATGGACATTCCGGTTTTTGTGGAAGCAACCATAATGCAACGATTTTTAGAAGTTCATGGACACTTACCTCGTTGGAATAAAGAGTTCTAAATATGAAAACCCATATCCTGCAAATAGAAAAGAAACTTAAAACAACAAAAAAAATGTTGTTGCAAGATTCGATATTGCAGAATGACATTGATTTTTCCCATGATTTTATTCTCCCTTTCTCAAAAGCAGACAAGACATCAAAAATAAAATTGGTATTCGTAGGACAAGACCCAACTGTAAGAAGAGAAAAATCACGTGGAGAAATAAATGCAACATTAAACCTTGACAAAGGAAATAGCCTGAGAACATATCTTGAAAAAGTTTGTGAGACTCTTGAAATTGATTTAGATAAAGAAGTATACGCAACTAATTTATACAAGTGCTTCTTTAAATTTCCTCCTGCTGATGACCAAACAATTTTAACGCGACAATTTAAGGTTTGGATGGATTTTCTTATTAATGAATTGACTGTATTTAAAAACTCAATTTTTATAACATTAGGAGAACCATTAATAAACCAATTAATTCATTCAAATAGTAAAAAAGTAAATTATTATTGGGACTATATCGGACAAACAAAATCTGGAAAGGATTATAAATGTAATGAGCCATTTGAAAATTACTTACAAAAAAGAATTTACCCGATAGCACATCAGCCGACTTGGAACAGAAATGAATTTTATAAAACATATTTATCTGACTATTTGGAATACATAAAAAGAAATGAAAAATAAAGCACGAAAGCCTAACAAAAAATATAGTGCATTTGGCAGATAGTACTAAAATTAAAGATGATAGCAATTAACAAACATAGTAGTAAACTGAAAGTTTGGAGCGTTGAAATGCCAAACGCACCATATTCAAAACGTTACAAGCCATTTTAATTGAAAAAATAAAATCTTATGGAAAACCAAAACATTGAACAACAAGAAGTAGTTAATCAGATTTACGAATTTGCCGCAAATCTTATGGTTGAAAAAAAATATAGTACATCTGAAACAGTAGATGCACTTGTAGAGAAAGGATTAGATGAGGAAAGTGCCTCAATTGTTGTTGCTAATCTTAATAAACAGATTAAAGAAGCCAAGAATGACAGGGCAAATAAAAATATGATTTATGGTGCTTTATGGTGTGTTGGTGGGATTATGGCCACTTTAGCAAACTTTGGTTTTATATTTTGGGGTGCAATAGTTTTCGGAGCAATCCAGTTTTTTATGGGAGTTGCAAAGCGTTTTGATTAAAAATATTAATATGTCAGCAGAGCAAAAATTAAACGAAGCACATAAACTAATCCAGAATGGATTGTATGCAGAAAGCATTGAGATTTTAAACGATTTAGCCATAAGTTATCAAGACTTTAATATCTCATATTTACTAGGAGTTGCTTATCAAAGGACAGACAATTTTTGTCAAGCAGAAAAGAACTACAATGATGCCATTAGACTGAAACAAGACCACTACGATGCATATCTCGGACTTGGTATTACTTATCAAAAACAAGGGAGATTTAATAAAGCAATAAAATCAATTGAGAATGCTATTAAAATTAACAGATATTTTGATGATGCCTACAATAGTTTGGGGTTTACATACAAGCTTAAAGGAGACTTCAACAAAGCAATTGAAATATACAAAATGGGAATTGAAGTTCTATTTGACAATGTTTATAACTTCATTAATAAAAACAAAGAGTTTATTGAAGACACAAATGTTGCAAATAAATTTAATGCCGACCTATGGTTTGAAACAGCGTCAAAAATAATTGCTCAAAATGCTGGTGCTGATGGAATTGAAAAGTTGCGTTTTCCTACTCCTGAGACAGTAGAGAATTTAAGAAATAATAACCCTTATGGTAATGAATTATTCATTGACGAAGGAAAGACGAGGTCTATTTTACCTAATATGCTTAATAATTTTGCTGACAAACTTTCTTGGAATATTCGCTACGCAAACTTTCTAAACAACATTGGTGTCATTTTTTTAGAGTTGGATGAAAATAAAATTGCAAGACAATATTTCATAGAGTCAATCATTTTTACCCCAGAAGGTGTTGATTTTCCAAATCCTATCAACAACTTAGAATACACAGAAGAATGAAAAAACGGCTTGTAACAGGCGGTATATTTTATTGCTTAAATAGTGGGTATTTAAGCGTTTCTGCATATAATATAATTTCGTGTAACTTGACAGGATGGTGCTTCGAAATCGGCAACAAAAACATACCGCCAAACCGTTAGCGGTCAGCTTAGAGCGACATCGCAACAACAAAACAACTGTCAATAAAGTAAAACCAAAATAAAAGACAATGTATTGCATCGAATGTGGGGCACAAATCCCAGACAACTCAAAATTCTGTTCGCATTGCGGAAAGCCTCAAAATGAAGCAGAACCTTCTATAACAGAAAAGGTTGCTGAAAAAATTATTGAAAATGAAATAGTGCGACAAGTCGTTGAAGAACACAAAAGAAGTCTTGATTACCAATTTCTAAAAAAAGCAATGGGTTGGTATTTGGCTTGGGTTGTTTTACATCTTGGTATATTATTGATTTTTTCAGATAGCATATTAGGTACAGAATACTCTCGTATGGATAGGTTTGTACCGTTTAGTGAAAGAAGTGAAATTGAATATTACGACATAAGAGAGTTCTTGGTTTATACCATCTTCCCATTGGCAATCTTAGTTATTTGGAGTATGGTTCGGACACAATCAAATACAGAGAGTAACGAAACAAAACCAGAATAATAAAAAATGAACTATACAATTGAAGAAATATATCTTTTAGTAGGTAAAGACGATAAGACTGCTGGACTGACTTTTAAGTATGGTAGTGATGCCTTTAAAAAGTATGGTAGTTTTATAACAGTTGTCTTCTTATATACACAATACGAACGAGAAGAAATGGACAAAATGGTTTTAATAGAGCCATTTTCAAATCACAGACGAATAAAAGCAAAATACTTAAACTCTGAACTATCAAAAGAAAAAGTAGAATTACTTTTGACAGAAGGCATTCATTCAGAAGATATTGCTGAAATACTTTATTTTAACGCACCACAAAAAAATACTTTTCATTCCGCAGAAAAGAGAGAGTTAAATAAAATTGAAATTCCAATGAGAACCCTACCTAAAGGAAGGGATTTAGATTGGATGTATGGCTTTAGTAAAAAGTTGACAAATGAAGGAATTGGACAATGCCCAAAAGAACGGACTTTTTACCTTGCAGGAAAACTTTATTATGAGCCTGAAAACCTAACGACTGAAGAAAATGAAGAAATTTTTGGTAGCGGAAACATACAGGAAAACGTTGAATGGGAATTTCTTCAAATTAAATATATTAGAGAAGAAATTTCTGATGATGAAAAAAAGCGACTTGCCGAATTATATGGAAAAAAGCAAAAGGAAAGCATTTCATTTTTAGACAATTATTTGAAGCAAGCTGGAAGTAGTTTAAAAAAACTATCAACTGAAAATATTGACCAAGCAGTAGAACTATTGATGAAAGTGATGCACTTCAAGGAAAGGCGATTAAATGTAATGGGCAAACATCCTATTTATATAGACTTAGATAGTTATTTACACATTTATATGAGACACGTTGAAGAGTTTCAAGTAAATCAACACTTTGAACATAAGGACAACTTTCATTTAATTTTATCCATTAGTAAAGACTCTATTAAAGCAATAAATTTAAAGATTATTGCCCATGGAGATAGAGACTCAATTTCAATATCACCATATACATTATCTGGGAATAGCTTAATAGTTTCATCTGGTAGAGAATCTCCAGATACATTAGCAATTGATGTTTTGAATGAAACCACTTTGATTTTATCCACTTCAAAAAGTAAACACATATATTCACGATTAGTAAAATCAGAAACCAAGTCTCAAAAAACAGAATTAGAGAGGAAAATGTTTACAATTTCTGACTCAACTCAAATTATTGATACAGTCGAATTTTTAGACAATTCATCATTGTTGACATACAATTCCAAATTAGGCAGACCAAATCAACTTTTTGAATGGCGAGATCGAAAATATTTAGGAAATGAGTTTTTAATAATTGACAGTCATGAAATGCCTGTTTTTCTTATTGAAGCAAATGATAAAAACGATTATGAACTAAAAAGAAGCCCTAACGATACGATAGAATACAAGTTGAATTCTATTGACTTTCAGGAAAAATTGACACGAAACATGTTATTTGGGAAATGGGTTGGTAAAAGTAATGTGCCTGATAAGGATATCTCATTCAATTTCAGTATTGACTCTGTTCAAATGAATGAATTTACAGGCGGTCAGATTGTGACAGGAATATATTCATTAAATTTGAGTGGAACAAAATTATTCTGTTTCCACGAATATGTAGGTGAAATAATATTTTATGAAATAGAAAAAATCAGAAATGATTCATTGTTTCTAAACAGACTTGCACCAATCAAAGATTCATTCATATTGACCAGGGAAAACTAAAAAATGCAGGTAACACGCAATAAAAAACATAGGGCAGAAAGTGCAAAATTTGAACGACATAACATTTATTAAACGGTTTGGTAGCTTGATAGGTAGGATCTTCGAAATGCCCTACGTTTCTTATTGCCATCCGTTGGCAACAAGTGTAAAAAGACAGACGACCAGACAGATACGATATTGACAAAATTAAAATAAGAAAGGATTTAGCTTTTTGACAGTGCAGTGCAAATATGATGGAAATTTATTTTGTTTTTTTCTTCCCCCCGCAAAAAAAGAAGAAGGAAACCCCACCCACATTGCAGCACATTTGCAAACCCCACGAGCCAACGCTCAAAACCAAAGCTTGCAAAAGAGCTGCAATTTTGCTTACGCACCCGTGCTAAATTCTTACATTTGAGCTTTTAAATAAAATGACATACGAATCAGAGAAAATAACAAGAAAAAAAAGAATAGACCAGCAGCTGAAAGCTACTGGTTGGCTGATTGTGCCTTATTCTGAGGGTATGGACTTATCAGGTATGACAAATCATGCCATTGAAGAATTACAGACTAATAATGGACCAGCCGACTATGCTTTAGTAGTGAATGGAAAACTTCTTGGAGTTGTTGAAGCAAAGAAACTTGAAGTTGGTGCAGCTAATGTATTGGAGCAAGCAAAACGATATTCAAAAGGAGCAAACAAGACAATTGGAGAGTGGAATCAATATCATGTTCCGTTTTTATATTCTTCCAATGGAGAATTGATTTATTATTTGGATGCAAGAGATAGTAAAAACTTAAGCCGACAAATTTTTGGTTTCCATACACCAGAAGCAATGGACACTTTGTTCAATTCAAATCGAGAGACTGCTATTCAATGGCTAAAAGAAAAGCCAATTAATAATCCTTGGATAAGACCTTATCAGAAAGAAGCCATACAAGCGTTTGAAAACAATTTGGAAGATGGAAAACGTTTGATGCTTTTAGCAATGGCAACAGGTACAGGAAAGACATTTACAACTGTTAACCTTGTTTACCGAATGTTGGCTTCTGGTTATGCTAAACGAATTCTATTTTTAGTTGACCGAAAATCATTGGCAGCACAAGCGGTGACTGCTTTTGCTTCGTTTGATACGCCTCGAAATATTAAATTTAAAGACGAATACGAAATGTATTCACAACGTTTTAAGAAAGATGATTTTGATGGCGAAGCTTACGACCCGACCGTTTTACCAAACTCATATTTAACAAATCCTGACGGAACAAAAACCTTTCTTTATATCTGCACCATACAACGGATGGCAATTAATCTTTACGGAAAAATGGGTGCATTTGGTGATGACGAAGAAAGCGAAGACGATGCGGAAACTTTATCAATTCCTTCACATGCTTTTGATTTAATTATTGCAGACGAGTGCCATCGTGGTTACACTTCAAAAGAAACCAATGTTTGGCGAAATGTTTTAAATCATTTTGATGCTGTAAAAGTTGGTTTAACTGCCACCCCAGCATCACACACTGTTGCCTATTTCAATAAACCTATTTTTAATTACCCTTTGCAGCAAGCTATTGACGAAGGTTTTTTGGTGGACTATGATGCAGTTGCCATAAATTCAGAAGTTTTAATGAAGGGTGCATTTTTGAAAGAGGGTGAACAAGTTGGAATGATTGACACGCAAACGGGCAGAGAACAAATTGACCAATTAGAAGATGAACGAGAATTTACTTCAACAGAAATTGAAGAAAAGATAACTGCACCCGACACCAACCAAAAAATAATTGAAGAACTTAAAAAATACGCTGACGAGTTTGAAAAGGAAAGAGGAAGATTTCCAAAAACATTGATTTTTGCTTCAAACGACATTCCAATGATTTCTCATGCCGACCGTTTGGTTAGCATTTGTAAACAGGTTTTTAATCAGGGTGATGACTTTGTGGCAAAGATTACTGGAAGCCCAACAGTTGACAGACCTTTGAAAAAAATCAAAGAGTTTCGTAACCGACCAAATCCTAAAATTGTGGTTACTGTGGACATGTTAAGCACTGGCGTTGACATTCCCTCATTGGAGTATATCGTTTTTCTTCGTCCTGTAAAGTCACGTATCCTTTGGGAACAGATGCTAGGCAGAGGAACACGAAAATGTGACGACATTGGAAAAACTCATTTTGTGATTTTCGATTGCTTCAATGGCACATTGATTAAATATTTTAAAGATGCTAGTTACAACTTTAAGATTGACCCACCAGGAACGGACACTATTACAATTAAAGAACTGATTGAAAAAATTTATAACAATGAAGACCGCAAAGCAAACGCAAAGCGTTTGAGCAAGCGACTTCATCGCATTGAAAAAGATATGAGCGGAAATGCCCGTGATAAATTTGCAACTTATATTCCTAATGGCGACATGGGACAATTTGCAGAACAAGTAGCTAAATTTTTTGACAAGTATAAATAATGGCAAAATCGTTACCTGAAATATTTGAAAGCTTCACCAGTGTGATGGAACTACTCCGAAACGAGCAGTTTCAAAAGCTATTGGTGGACTACGAAAGAGCCAAAAAGGTTTTCCTTGTTGGTTATGAGGTTAAAGACGATGTTAGTTCAATGGTTCTGTTTGAAGCAGAAGGCAGATATGGCTTACAGCCTGTAGATTATTTACTTGCTTTCTCTGAATTTGTAAAAAGAAAAGAAAGTGAAATTGCTGCAATTGCAATTTTATTAAATAAACCAAAAGACTGGAATACCAACGCTTTGAACGAACTGAAACAAAAACTAAAAGAAAGCAATTACGATGAAGCCAATCTGCAAAAGGCTCATAAAATTGTGTACCACAAAGACACCGTTGATATAATAAGCATGGTAAAACATGCAGCAAAAGAAACTGAACCTTTGTTAAGCACGGATGAAAGGGTAAATCAAGCGATTGAGAAAGTAACAGCAGGCAAGAAATTGAATGACGAACAACAAAAATGGATGGATTACATTAAAGAACATCTAAAACAAAACATGACTTTAGATGAAGAAGATTTAAAAGAATTACCTGTATTTACTGACAGAGGTGGTCTAACCAAGTTCAAAAAAGTTTTTGCAGACGAGTACGAAAAAATTATTAACGAAATAAATTTGGCAATAGCCGCATAATATGAGTGATGTAGTAAATAAATTGTGGGGCTTTTGCCACACGTTAAGGCACGAGGGGATTGATTACAACGATTATATTGAGCAACTTTCATTTTTGCTTTTTCTGAAAATGGCTGACGAAAAAGAGGTGCATCTTACCGAAAAATACAATTGGCAAGCACTTAAAAACCTTAGCGGTGGCGATTTAATGGACCACTATACTGATTCATTAAAAGAATTGGCTAAAGAACCCGGATTACTTGGCGAAATCTTTACACAAGCACAAAACCGTTTCAACAATCCGGTAAGTTTAAAAAAACTTCTCAACCTTATTGAAGAAGATGAATGGACTTCGATGGATGTAGATGTAAAAGGTGCAGCATTTGAAGGTCTTTTGGAAAAAGCAGCCAGTGAAGGGAAAAAAGGTGCAGGGCAATATTTTACCCCACGCCCTTTAATACAAAGCATGGTTCGCTTGATGAAGCCAGACCCAAGAGGAAAGAATACATTTACAATTTCTGACCCTGCTTGTGGTACAGGTGGGTTTTTGGTATGTGCATACGAATGGTTGTTGAACGAATGTAAAGGTGCATTTCCTCGTGAAGATGTTAAGCGAATCCGAGAAAACACCTATTACGGACAAGAGCTGGTTGCACGTCCAAGAAGATTGGCTTTAATGAATATGTATTTGCATGGCGTTACACCAAAAATAAAATTAGGCGATACCATTTACAACAACCCAAGCAGCGACCGTTTTGATGTGGTTTTGGCAAATCCACCATTTGGAACAAAGGGGGCAAACCAAGTACCCGAACGTGATGATTTTACGGTAGAAACAAGCAATAAACAGCTTAATTTTGTACAACACATAATGAGTACTCTGAAAACAGGAGGACGTGCTGCAATTGTGTTACCTGACAATGTTTTATTTGAAGATAAAGCAGGTGAAGTTTTTGAAATTCTAATGCAGGATTGTAATTTGCACACTATAATCCGTTTACCAAGAGGAACATTTACTCCCTATGCACAAGGAGTAAAAGCAAATGTAATTTTCTTTCAAAAAGGTTTGCCAACTGAAAAGGTTTGGATTTATGACAACCGCAGCAATATTGAAGGCATTACTAAAAAAGACCGCCCGCTTACAGCTAAACATTTCGAGGAATTTGAAAAATGCTACGGTTCAGACCCCAACGGAAAAAGCAAACGAACAGATGAAGGCGAAACTGGCCGTTTCCGTTGCTTTACCATAGAAGATATAAAAAAACGTAATTACAAATTAGACCTTACTTGGTTAAAGGACGAAAGTGTAGAAGATGCCGATAGTTTGCCAGAACCAAACGACCTTGCTACTGAAGCAATAGCCGAACTTGAAGCAGTTGTTGACGATTTACGTGACATTTTAACCCTACTTGAAAGCAATGGAGAATAATTTAAAACAAGGCTGGGTTGAGTGTTGTTTAGGCGACATTTTGACTGCTAAAAAAGGTAAAAAGCCTGCATCAGTTATTAATGAGCCAAAAGAAGGATATGTTCCATATATCTTAATTGATGAAATGGAAGGAAAGCCAATTAGAACTTATACAAATGACCCAAAAGTTTCAATTATTGATGAAAGCGAAGTTTTATTGGTTTGGGACGGCAGTATCGGGAAATGTGGTAGCGGAATCAAAGGTGCCATTGGCTCTACTTTGGTTGGATTAAAAGCATTAGATGAAATTCAAACAAAATTTCTTGAATATACGATTAAACTTCAAAATAACTTCATTAAAGAAACGAGCACAGGCTCAGGCTTACAACATATTAATAAAGACTTTTTTGAAATATGTAAAATTCCGCTTCCACCTCTTGCCGAGCAACATCGTATTGTAACCAAATTAGATGCTGTATTACAAAAAGCAGAAAGCAACAAACAACGATTAGATAAAATACCTAAACTGCTTAAACGCTTTAAACAATCAGTTTTAGCGGCAGCTGTTAGTGGTAAGTTGACGGAAGAATGGAGAGAGAAGAATAAGAAACTTGAAAATGTAATTGATTTTCTGGAAAGAATTAAAACCTCAAAAACGGAAATTGAATTTATTGAAAGTGAAATTGATGAAACATGGACTTCAACAAAAATTGGAAGCATGTTTGAAATAGTTAGAGGTTCTTCACCTCGACCCAAAAAAGATGATAGATATTTTGCTAAAGAAAGAACAGAATTTCATTGGATAATGCTTTCCGATTTTACAGACAATACAAAAAATGATGTTTTAATTGATACAAATGAATTTCTGACCAAGGAAGGAATAAGGTTTAGTAGATATGTTAATCAAAATGACATATTAGTAGGGGTTAGTGGAGTGTATGGCGTTGGTAGAACATGTTTACTCGAAATTGAGGGTTATATCTATGACGGTATTATGGCAATTAAAGGAGTAAGTGAAATTTCATTTAGAAAATTCATTCATTATTATTTACTTCTTCAAAGAATGAAATTTATGGATGTTGCAACAGGAACCTCTTGGCCAAATATAAATACTGAAATTTTGAAACAGACAGTATTTCCAATTCCACCTCTCGAAGAACAAAAAGAAATCATCCACAGAGTAGAACAACTTTTTGCTTTTGCCGATAAAATTGAAGCCCGTTACATCAAAGCCAAAACCATGTTGGATAAACTGCCACAAAGTATTTTGGCAAAAGCATTTCGTGGCGAGTTGGTTGCACAAGACCCAAATGATGAACCAGCAAGTGTATTGCTCGAAAGAATAAAAGCAGAGAAAGAGAAATTAGCAGCAGAAAAGAAAGGCAAGAAAACAAAGGAATATTCTATTGAAGAAACAACTGTAAAGATTGCAGCGGAGAAAGGTGTAAAATACAAAAAGACAAAAGTATAAATGAGCAGTAAAAGAATTCATGCCTTTGTTGAAAACCTTGCACAGCAAAAAGTTTTTGAGAACACCACTAATCAATACTCCTATGATGTGGCAACAAACGAAATCAGGCGAAGCAATTTAATCAACTATTTACTGCTCATGATTGAGCGAAAGCCGGAGTTTCTTTTGGTAAGCGAAGCACCCGGTTATCTTGGAATGAAATTAACCGGAGTTCCCTTTTCATCAGAACGCACTTTATTGAATCATCCGTTTTATTCAGGCAACAAAAATTTCAGAATTGAATTCAACGGCATCACAGAACCAAGTGCAACAATTGTGTGGAATGTGTTGGATGCGATTGGAAAAATTCCGTTAATGTTTCCAGCATTTCCTTTTCACCCTAATGGAGCAGGCAATCCAAAAAGTAATCGTCCGCCAACGGAAGCGGAATTGGAAATCGGAGAAAAGTATTTACGAGAACTGATTGATATTTTTGGCATTAAAAAATTTCTTGCAGTTGGCAGAAAAGCAGAATCCACACTTTTAAAAATGAATATCGTTGCTCCTTATGTTCGCCACCCTGCCAATGGTGGTGCAAATAAATTTAGGACAGGTTTGGAAGAAAACCAAAGCTTCTTCTATTAAGAAATAAATTATAAATATGCAGATGGGAAATCAATTTTTCAAACTTCTAAAATTAGACATAAGTAAGCATGTCTATTTTGGGGATATTTCATTAAACTTTGTTAATGAAGAAGAAGAACATAATGGACCATATACAACGCTTATTATTGGTCCGAATGGTACTGGAAAAAGTCAAATTCTAGCCGCAATAATTGAAATACTGAATTACCTTTCTGCATTCAAAATTAGAGAAAAGCTATATCATAAATTTGAGTATAGCTATGACTTGTTCTATCTATTTAATAATGATAAATTTCGTGTATACAATACTGAAGGAAAGACAAAAGCAAATAAAAATGGCGAACCGATTGATGTAAAAGATGTTCCAGTGCCGTCAAAAATTTTAGCATCTGTTATAAACCTTACCGACCGTTATCCTAACTTAACCAGAAGCAGTAAATTATATAATGAAAACTATCAGTATTTAGGAATTCGTTCAGCTTCCAATAACGCTTTTATAAATAACCATATAAAAAGCATTGTTGACAGTTTAAGTGAAGCAATCACGATACGGCTCAAACTTGATAATTTAAAATTTCTTTTTGAAGAGTTGGGTTTAGCTCCCATTCTTACAATACAATATAAGGCGGGCGACCGTTTTCAACAATACATTTTTGAAGGTGAGAATTTATTTACACGAACTATAAAGGATAAAATAGTTGAATATTTTAATCGCCATATTTCTAAGCAGAAAGAAAAATCTAAGAAGGATTACCGAACCGAGAAATATGAAAAAACACTGAAAGAAGATAACCGTTTGATTGCAGCTTCTGAATTTCTAAATAAAAATGTTAGTAGTTTTAAAAGTAAATTCAAAAATAAAATCACATATACAAGCAATTTAGATTTCTCCTCTAATGAATCTATTGACTATTTTATTCAAGATGTGATTGCTTTAAAGACCTTGGTAGACCTTGAAATTTTAGTTTATGATAAAATAGGACTTCAAAAAACACAAAATAAATTCTCATTTATTCAGGCAAGTTCCGGTGAGTATCATTTGCTAACTTCATTTATTGGTATTTTTTCAAAAATTGAAGAAAACAGTATTATTCTAATTGACGAACCAGAAATTAGTTTGCACCCAAACTGGCAGATGAAGTATATGCACAATCTTAATCGTATTTTTGATACATATAAATCCTGCCATTTTATTATTGCCAGTCATTCACATTTTTTGGTTTCAGATTTAAGAGAAAAACAATCTTCAATTCTCAAACTCTTCTTTAATAATCAAATAAGCAAAATAGATGCAAGACGCTTAGATTGGAACACTTATGCCTGGTCAGCAGAACAGGTATTAATTGAAGTGTTTAAAGTTCCGTCTTCACGTAATATTTACTTGACTGAATTGATTAATGACACACTACATTTAATGGCAAAAGAAAAATTGACTCTATTGCAGGAACAGCAGGTAACAGAAAATAAAAATCAATTAGCTGAATTTGAATTGGATTTAAAGGAAGCAGACCCGTTGAAAATAATCATTCAAAAAATTCTTGATTAGTAATGTGTAAGAGCAAAATTGATAAGCCTTATTATCTGAATAAAGAAGATTGGGATGTTATTAACAATCACTTTAATGGGAATCATAAAAACTGGACAAACGATAAATTTGATGATTTTAAAGATAGAATTAGAACTTATTTAAGAGGTCAACAAGATAATAGATGCTGTTATTGTAAGAAGATTTTAAAATGGGATAAAAAGGAAGTAGATATTGAACACATTATTCCAAAAGCAAAAAGACCTAGATTTACTTTTTTAAATTACAATCTTGCTTTAAGTTGTCCAGCATGCAACACGACAAAAAATCAGGACATGCCTCTTACAGTCCCAACGAGACAGACTTTTCCTTATAATTCTTCAGACTATTTGCTTATTCATCCCCATTTTGACCATTATTTTCAAGAGATTGAAATCATTAATGACATTTTTATAAAATCAAAAGGTTCTAAAGGCGATTGGACAATAGAACACTGTGACCTTGACACAATTGAAAAGGCAAAAGACAAAATATTTGATTTGATGCTTACTAAGCAATTGAATAAAAATGGAATACACAGTCTGTTGCTTCAATTAACCTTAAAAATCACAGACCCGAATATATTAAATACTATATTAGCAATAATAGATGACATTAAACAAAAGAGATATATTTTGCCATAACCAGCCCACAGTCGTAAGCACATTTGCAAGCCCACACGAGCCAACGCTCAAACCAAAGGCTTGCAAAAGAGCTTCCGCCTCTTCAGCTCACGTAACCGCCTTTCAGGACGGTTTTAGGATTGCCCACGCTCAAAAAAACAAAATAAATTTGTGCTTCGTGGATAGGTTGGTGCAGATTGACAATGACAAGAAAATAAAGCTAAATGATTGACAAACTGACGGATATGAATGAACACCAGTTGCCAACACGCGGTATAGTTAATTGCCGGTGTAGTGGTTATTCGAGCGGCACAGCTCGTATCAAAAGTAGTTGTAACTTGATAGGAAAGTGCTTCGAAATCGGCAACTAACCATACCGCCAAACGTTAGCCACAATTTTATGACAGACCAAGAACTTGAAATATTGTTGACAGAAAGAGTTAAAACGTTTGACTTGAAAAAAACTGCGTTTGAGACTCTCTACAAAATACTGTCTGAAAACTCAGGCGACAAGGACTTTTTGTGCGGGTTTGAACAAAATGAAATTAAACCAGTACTCGACAGATTTGAATATCACATTGGCAGAAGACACGGTGGTTCTATCATTCGAACAAGAATTGGACTTTACGTTGAAAACCAAAACTGGCTTGACAATTTAGAACCGATAGGATATTATGAACTCGAAACAAATCTGAATGGCGAAGTAGTAGATGACTGGTTTGTAATTGAAAAAGAAAAATACTTAAAAGACATAGGACTAATTTCGCACTTTCAAAGTATGAATGAAAAACTACCAATTGAGTATTTGAGAAGAAATCATATTCAATATGAATTCGTTTCTTATGTATCAATGGTCGGGACATTATTTGTAAGTAAGCAATTTGAAGGTGCTGGACGATTCATTCAAAGGGCTTACAGTAATTTGGCGGACATTGAGAGTAAGAATTTTGACCACGAATATTTGAAAGAAGCGAAGAAGTTTCTGAGAATGACAAGTCACTATTTAACGACAAACAACTTAGTGACAGACAACTTGAAAAATGAATTAATCGAAAATAAAAACTGTGGCTAACAAATAAGACTTAAACGCAGTCGCCGGGATAAAGTAAAATCG
>SWCF01002058.1_pt1 | contig 21544 bp, 20 predicted proteins | sample 4690081 | NCBI WGS metagenome assembly SWCF01 (sample SAMN10267280, study PRJNA491770) | bioreactor metagenome | isolation source: DHS bioreactor inoculated with | place: Japan: off Shimokita Peninsula
GGGGGAAGCTGCGCAGCAGAGCGAAGGTCCCTGCCGGGGAGTCGGTGGCGGTCATCGCGTTTCCTCGTTGTCGGGTCGGTACACGCCGAGTCCGGGCAGGCCGCTCGGGCGCAGCTTTCCGTCTCCGCCCCCGAGGCCGGCCCACGGGTCTCGGGCGAGCAGCAGGTGCCCGTCCAGGTCGCACCATCGGGCCAGGGACGCCAGCTGAACCGCGGGGGCGATACCCAGCGAGCTGCACACCAGGCAGCCGAGCATCACCTCCATTCCGCGCGCGCCGGCCGCCTCGGCCAGTGCGTGGGCGCGGTAGATGCCGCCGCACTTGGCGAGTTTGATGTTCACCACGTCCGCGAGGCCGGTCAGCTCGTCCAGGTCCGTCAGGTCGTGGACGGCCTCGTCCGCGACGAGCGGAAGATCGGTGCGGCTGCGCAGCTCCCGCATTCCGTCGCGGTCGTGCACCGGCAGCGGTTGTTCGAGCGCGACGATCGGCAGACCACCGCTGTCGGCGAGTACCGACAGCGCGGTGGCGGCGGTCCACGCTTCGTTCGGGTCGACGATCAGGTCCACGCCTGGAGCGGCAGCGGCGATGGCGGCCAGCCGCCGTACCGATTCGGTCGGGTCGGCGTCGGTCTTGACCTTCAGCAGAGCGAACCCGCATCCGGACAACTCGGCGGCCTCGGCGGCCATGTCCTCGGGCGCACCGATTCCGAGGGTGCGGGAGATCGGGATCTCGGCGGGCAGCGGCAGCCCGAGGTGCGCAGCGACCGTCTGCCTGTTCACGCGTGCCCGGTAGTCGGCGACGGCGGACCACACGGCGCCGGCGACCGCCGGGTGCACGTGTGCCGGAATCGTTTCGGGGATCCCTCGGGCACCGCAGCACGCCGCGACTGCCCGCAGTTGGGCCTCGACGAGGTGCACGTCCAGGCCCGCGAACACGGAGGTGACGACCTCGCCGCGGCCGCACGATCCCGTGTCGGGATCGGTCACGGTGACCGTGATCGCCTGGCGGGACGACATCACCGCCCGGCTGATCCGGAACGGCCGGGCCAGGGCGAGGGTGCTCACCGACCAGGTCAGGCTCATCGCGCCGTCTCCATCCGGTCCCTCGCCCCCGGGTGCGGGGCCCGCACGGATTCGCACCGCGTCCAGCACTCCGCCGGGTCACCGCACTCGGCGATCTCGTGCGGATGTGTTCGCGGCGGAGCGAGCAGGCTGTGCCGAGCACACCAGTCGTCGTCGAAGATGGTGCGCAGGTAGCGGTCGGGGCCGTCCGGAAAGACGGTGACCACCGAGCCCGGCCAGCGGGTGGCCGCCCACCCGGCCACCGTGGCCACCGCACCCGTCGACCAGCCGCCGGTGTGGAACCCGTCCCGCGCCAGGCTGCGGCAGGCGTGCACGGCCTCGCGCGGGCCGACCCAGTGCACCTCGTCGAACATCTCGTATCGCACATTGCGCGGATGCACGCTGCTGCCCAGTCCCCGCATGACCCGGCAGGCGGCGGGCTGTCCGAAGATCGTCGACCCCACCGCATCGACCCCGATGATCCGCAGGTCCGGCCACGCCTGGCGCAACCGCAGACCCACTCCGCTGCTGTGGCCGCCGGTGCCCACACTGCACACAAGCACCTCGGCCCGCTCGATACCCTGTGCGGCCAGGCCCGCGACGATCTCGTCGGCGAGCCCGTGGTAGCCCACGGCGTTGTCGGGATTGTCGTACTGGTTGGGCCAGTACGCATCCGGGTCGGCGGCAAGAATCCGGTGCAGGACGTCGAGCCTGGCCTGCTGCCACCCGCCTTCCGGGTGCGGACGGTCCACGATCTCCACGGTGGCACCCAGCGCGCACAGCAAATTGCGCATGGCGGGTTCGAGCTCGCAGTCCACCACCAGGGTCACGGGGTGGCCGAGTGGCTGTGCCACGTATGCCAACCCGACTCCCAAAGTGCCGCTGGTCGATTCGACGATCCGCGCGCCGTCCCGCAGTTCCCCGCGTCGCCGGGCGCCGACCAGCATCGACAGGGCCGACCGCGCCTTGAGCCCACCGAGGCCGAGCGCCTCGATCTTCGCGAAGTAGCCCGGATGCCGGGTCGGCACCGGCGTGAGGATGCGGACGAGTGGGCTGTTCCCCACCCGCGCCGGTAGATCGATCACAGTCATCGTGCCCTCGACCCGTGGTACAGGTAGATCGGGCCGGCGTCCCCGGTCAGCCAGAAGAACGGGTACGGCTCGGCCGAGAGTGCGTCGATGCCGTGTCCGAGCAACTCCCGGGCGACCGCGGCGCCACTCTGGGCGAACATCGTGATCGGAATCCGCCGGCCGGACGCCGCCACCCGCGCGAACAAGGTGTCGACGGTGCCGTTGCCCAGCATCATTCCGCTGGCCAGCACCGCATCACACTCGTCGAGATGCTCGGTGAAGTCGGTAACGATCGGCTCACCCCACTCGGTGGTGCCGCCCTTCAGATCACACGGCACGTACCGCAGCCCGCGCTCGCGCAAGCTGACGAGCAGCGAGTTGACCACTCCGATCACCAGCACCCGCCCGCCGGGTGGTGCGTCGACCAGCCCGGTCACGTGATGCGCCCGGGCCAGCGAGCGCTGCAGCGAATCCCCGGAATCCAGCTGCACCGTCACTGCGCGGGGCTCATCCGAGTGCGGGCGCTGGTGCGTCAGGTAGGCGTCGAGTGCGGCGATCTGCACGGCGATCTCGGCATGGTGCAGCAGATCGGCCACTGCCACCCCTGCGCAGCCGTGCACGATCTCCGGATCCACCGAGCCCGGCTCGACCGCGCACGAGCCCGTCGCAGCCCCCACCCGCAGCGAGATCACCTGGTTGCGGTAGCCGCCACTGCGCCCGCCGTGCCGTACCCCCTGTGACGTGGTGAACGCAACCGACACCACCACGTCGCGCGCGGGACGCCGGGCAGGGTCGGTGCGGTAACACTCGAGAAGCGCAGCCAGGCGCCCGTTCGTCGCGGTATCGATCGCCGAGGTGGCGGTCACGACGCCGGCTCCTCGCCGTATGTGGCGGAGATCGACGACAACAGGCGCTCCGCCAGCGGGCGGGCCCCGGACCGCTCCGGCGAGATGACGACGACGCTGCCCAGGTAGCTGTTGTTGTCCATTCCCGGCGTGGTTCGGTGACCGGGCCCCTTGAACGCCGCCGAGACCACCGACGGATCGGCTGCGACGGTGTCCACTCCCTCGATTCCGGTGACGACACCCGCCCTCGTCGGCACCAGCATGCTCACGGCTGCGCTCGAGGGCCGTCCGCCGTCACGGTGCTCGTCCGAGACCGTCGGGACGATCGGCTCGCGTCCCAGTGCGAGCTCGACCGCCACCCGCGGCAGGTCGACTCCGCTCACATGCCGGATCAGCTCGGTGATCTGATTGCCGGCCGGCCGTGGATTGATCTCGATGATCCGCGGCCCGGCGGCGGTCAGGCGCAGTTCGGTGTGCACCACACCGTGATCGAGGCCCACCGCGTCGATCGCCTCCTCCGCGGCGGCCACCACCTTCGCGCGGTCCCCCTCAGCCAGGTCGGCCGGAAACATGTGCCCGGTCTCCACGAAACCCGACGTCCCACCCAGGCTCTTGTCGGTCACGCCGACCGTGTGGACGTTTCCGCGTGAAATCCAGCTCTCCACACTGAATTCCGGTCCGGCGAGGAACTCCTCGAGCAACACCACCGGACTCCGCCGCTGCCCGCGCGCATTGATCTCGAACCCCCGCAGCGCGTGCACCGCCGACTCGACATCCAGCCAACTGTCCGCGCGTCGCACGAACATTCCCGCACACAGATCGGTGGGCTTGACCACCAAGGGGAATCCCACCAACTCGGCCGCGGTACGGAGCCGGATCGGGTCGTCGACCGAGGCGGTGGTGTGCCGCGGCCCCGGGACACCGACGCAATCCAACACCGCCCGGGTGCGCGCCTTGTCACAGGCGGTCTCGATCGCCTCGGGTGTCGGACCGGGAAGTCCGAGCGCGGCGGCAATTCGCGCGGCCGTCGGCAGGTAGTAGTCGCAACTGGTGAGGACGCCGTCGATCCTTGCCTCGGCATCGATCCGCCGCGCCGCCTCGAGTGCGGCAGCCGGATCGTTGGTCTCGGCAGTCGCCACCGCGCGACCGAGACGCAGCGGATGCGGGGAGCCGTCCGGCAGGGTGTCCGGGTAGTGCCCCGGTCGTCGGGTCAGGAATGTGAACTCGACTCCCAGGTCGGCAATCGCTCTCGGCAGCAACGTTCCCATTGCCCCGACCCAGCTCTCGACCAGCAGTAGGTGTGCCACACGTGGCCTTCCGCTCGCATCCTCCGTAGTACCCAGCGCCACAGAAGCTACTGATAATCGTTATCGTTAGCAAGACTGGTTGTGCCGGACGATTGCGAGGCCGATGAGAACGGTGGCCCACGAAGGTCCGGCAGCTCGTGCCGATCCGCCGATCGAGCCGGGCTCGATCCCAGGCCGGTCGGCGACCCCGGCGACGCCGGGAAAGCCCGGAACAGCGGTGCGAACGGGGTCGCGACGAACGATTGGCGGGCTGCTCACTCGGCCGGGTCACGGACCCCTTCCTCGTCCGAGGAAGTCGCACGGGAGATCTCGGTACGGATCGCCAGGACGGCGTCCCGGTGCGCTGCATCGGTGGCGACGTTGCAGCCGAGCGCGAGATCCTCGAGGAGAAGACCTCGATGGACCGCGAGGATGCGCGAGGCGACGGACCGGGCCGCGCCCGGTGCCGCGCCCGCAGCCTCGATCGCCGCGGCCATGGGGTCGAGCCATTCGGTCACCACCGGGACGAGGAATGTCTGCTGCAGCTCGGGATCCCGCGTCGCCGCGGTATAGATCTCGAAGAACATGGCGGTTCGCCGGCGCCCATCCGGCGTGTGCGCTTCCGCCCAGGCCAGCTCGAGCCCACCGCACCGGCGGGACGTCGCTGTTCACGGCGCGCAAGGCCGGCGCCGGCGGCAAGGCCGGAAACAGCATCGGAACCTACATGTGCAGCAACTTCGCATGCTCACTGTATGTGCGGGAGCTGGCGCCTCTGCCCGGCAATCAGCCCGATCGAGCACTGCCCACCGAGACTCGGATCCGCCGGCTCGGGACTCGACTCGGTGGCTTCGTCGGGCGGGTGCTCGACGAGCAGGACCCCTGACCGCGCTGTGCACTACCCGAGCGGCGCCGTCACCCGGGTGCCTTCACGCGAAGGACCACAGTCCCAGACTGTCGCGCAAGGTGGCCCCGGGGTATGCGGTGCGAAACAGGCCGCGGCGTGGCAGTTCCGGGACGACGAGGTCGACGAAGTCGTCCAGCGAATCCGGATACGCCGGACACATCAGGTTGAATCCGTCGCAGGCGCCGGCGACGAACCACTCCTCGATCCCATCCGCGATCGCCTCGGGCGTGCCGATCATCGTCGCATGTCCTCCTCCGGCCGCGAGGTAGCCGAGCAGTTCACGCAGAGTGGGCCGGTGCGTTTCGATGATCCGTTGTACCGTCGCGTAGCGGCCCTGCGGGCCGGAGAACTGATCGAGGGACGGCAGGTCGTCCACCGGCGCGTCGAGATCGTGGCCCGTGTAGTCCTGACCGGTGAAGACACCGAGCTGGGCGAGCGCAGCGTCGATGTCGAGCAACGCGTCCAGGGTCGCCTTCTTCGCCCGGGCCTCGTCCTCGGTGCGACCGACGTAGGGGACGAGGCCCGGCAATATCGCAATCGACGCGGGATCTCGTCCGGCGGCGGCAGCGCGGCCACGCAGATCGGTGGCGAAGTCGAGCGCCGCGGCCGAATCCCACGACACCGAGTACACCGCTTCGGCGTGCCGCGCTGCGAGGTTGCGTCCGGTCTCCGACGCGCCCGCTTGGAACAGCACCGGACGCCCCTGCGGACAACGCGGCACGGTGAGCGGCCCGTCGACGCGGAAGTGCTGACCGCGATGGTCGATCCGACGGATGGCATCGGCGTCGAGGTATCGACCGGCCGCGCGATCGACGAGGATGCCGGCTTCGTCCCACGAGTCCCACAGCGCAGTCAGCACCTCGATGAACTCCTCGGCGCGGCCGTAACGCTCAGCATGGTCCGGCAGCGCGTCGAACCCGTGGTTGCGCGCCTCCGCGTCGAACATCGAGGTCACAATGTTCACCCCGGCCCGTCCACCGCTGATGTGGTCCAGCGAGGCGAGCATCCGCGCCGCATGGAACGGTGTATGGAAGCTCGCGGACACCGTGGTGACCAGCCCGATGCGATTCGTCCTGCGCGCCATGGCGGACAGCGCGGTCAGGGGTTCGAGAAACCACGTGGTCCCGGCCGTGTAGCCCGGGTTCACGCAGTGTCCGTCGGCGAAGAACACCGCATCGAGGCAGCCGCGTTCGGCGGTCCGCGCGAGTTCCTCGTAGTAGGCGATGTCGCCGATTCGCTCCGCCGCGGACGATGGATGCCGCCAGGCCGCCGAATGGTGGCCGACACCGTGGAGAAAGGCGTTCAGATGGAGGGTGCGGGGCTCCGGCATCAGTTCATCACCAGTCCACCGTCGACCACCAGGTTCTGGCCGGTCACTGCTCGCGACCAGTCGGAAGCGAAGAACAGCACGGCGGCGGCGAAGTCCGCCGGGGTGGTGACCTTCCGCAGGGGCGTGGAGGCGGCGATCAGGTCGAATACTTCCTCGGGGGGTCGCTGCCGATGCGTCGGTGGTGCGCAGCAGCCCGCCGGAGACCATGTTCACGCGGATGCCTTCGGGCCCGAGGTCTGCCGCGAACGTGCGGGTCAGCGACAGCAGTGCCGCCTTGGCGGCGGTGTAGTCGTGATACGGCACCACCGGGTTCTGGAACAGGTTGGTGCCGATGTTGATGACGGTGCCGCCGCCGGCCTCGCGCATGCCGGGCAGGGCCGCCTGGATCGTGTTGACAGCGCCGCCGACGATGCCGTCGAGTTGAGCGGCGAAGTCGCCGTAGCCGATCTCGTCGGCTCTGCGGCGCGCATCGCCGTTGAAGGAGAAGTCGGGCAGCGCGTTGTTGACCACGGTGGTGACCGGCCGGCCGAACTGTTTCCGGGCCTGCGTGAACAGGACGTCTACCTGCGCGGCGTCGGTCACGTCGGCGGGCAGGGCGATCGCACGGTCCGGGCCGATCTTCTCGGCGAGGGCGTGGGCGGCGTCGCTGCTGTTGCGGTAGTTGACCACGACGGCGGCGCCCTCGTCGGCGAACGCCTGCGCGAGGTGGCGACCGAGACCGCGCCCGGCGCCGGTGACGAGGACAGTCTGGTTCTGCAGGAGCATTGTCTGTTCTTTCCCTTCGGTGGGAAGGGGTTCACCGCAGCGACGGACCACACGGCCGCGCCGGCTCGGCATCCCTTCGCTCGCATGATCGAGATCAGGTTCGACGGGTCTGTCTCTCAGCCGTTTCCGGCACCCCGTGTCGAGTCCGTCGCAAGCCTACCCCGGCTGTGCCTGCACGTCGAACTTCGATGTCACATCGGACAACTCGGCAGGCTGCGAAGGATTCCCGCCCGGCACGAGGACGATCCGGCGGCAGTGGGTCGCCTGAACATGGTCCAGAAGAAGCGCTGCCTGTCCTCCGGAATCCGAACCGGCAACGGACAACACTCGCGGCGGTGGACAAGCAGACATCGTCGTTCGGACATCCCTTCGCTAGTACGAACTAGAGCAGGTTCGACGAGTGTGATCTCAGCCCTCCTCCAGGGCACCCCGTGTCGAGAGGATCATAAGGCGTCGACGTCGTTCGGCGGCTCGGTGGGGCCGCGGGAGATGGACGGGTTCGGTGGCGAGCCGGCCGGGGCCACGCCGTACACGGTGCGGTCCGCTTCCCGCGGGTGTGTCGACCTGTGGTGGCGTGCGTGGGGCCCGAAAGCGTTCGTGCGGAACGATCTTGCTCAGGCAGTGTGCCGGTCGACCCACTTCTCGGCGAGTGTGCGAGATCGTCGACGAATTCCGCATTCGTGACGGCCGCAGACGGCAGGGGCCATGGTGTGGCTCACACTCCTGACGGTAGGCTGGACGGCGTGAGTAAGGCCAGTTCGGCGCGCCAACGGTTGCTCGCTTTCGGTTCCGGTGAAGACTTGTCGCGCCGCGCCCGATTGCTGAGCGACGTCCACGACGCGGTGATGTCCGGTCGGACGCCGCCGGTGCCGCCGCGCGACGTCGTCGCCCGGTCGTGGTCGCGTCTTCGGGCAGACGGTGTCAGTCCCGCCCGGTGTGAGGACGTCGTACTCGCGGACACTTCCGAACTCGAGGCGCGCCGTGCACGAAGTGCCCTGAGATCGGTTCTGCCCGAGCTACGCGGCACCCTGACCGAGGTGGCGAGCGACGCGAACTTCATCGTGGTCGTCGCAGACTCGGACGGGGTGGTGTTGTGGCGAGAGGGTGCACGCGACGTGCAGAGGGAAGCCGACGTCCTCGGATTCGTGGAGGGCGCCCGGTGGTCGGAGAAGTCGGTGGGCACCAATTCGGTCGGCACGTCGCTGGTCGAGGACGCTCCGGTGCAGCTCTTCTCGGCCGAACACTACGCGCGGTCCCACTACGGCTGGTCGTGTACGGGGTCACCGGTCCACGATCCACGCTCCGGCGAGGTACTCGGGGTACTGGACATCAGCGGGTCCGCGATGTCGGTGCATCCGGCCACCGTGGCCCTCGTGCAGACGGCTGTGCGATTGGCCGAGTCGATGCTCTGGCGCGAGCATGCCGCCCACCTCGACAGGCTCCGTGCCGATGCGGCACCGGTGCTCGCAGCGACGTGCGGGCCCGCCGTTGTCGTGGACGGCCACGGCTGGGTCGTGGCAGCCAGCGGAATCGGCGTTCCCGAACGACTGGCACCGCCGGGCGGCGACCGACCGCTGCTCGTGCCCGGTCTCGGACTCTGCGTGCCCGAACCGCTCGGTGACGCATGGCTGGTGCGGCGCCGAGCGGAACGGGCGGCCGTCGAACTCGAACTCGACCTGGGGGCGGCTCCGTGGGTGACGGTGCGGGGGGAGACGGAATGGACGCGCGCCCTGTCACCGCGGCACGCGCAGATTCTGCGGGTATTGGCACGTACCCGGTCGGCCGGTATCGATGCCGCGTCGTTGAGCGAGGCCCTGTTCGGCGACCGGGACCACATCGTTGCCGTCCGTGCCGAGGTCTCCCGCCTGCGTAAGAGCCTCGGTCCTGTGCTGACGCCCCAACCGTACCGGTTCGCGGAGGGGGTCGAAGTCCGTGTGATCAGGTGAGATCCGCCTGCGGATATCTCGCTCCGAGCCCCCGCCGCCTCCGTGTCGACGAATCCGGGTAGGAGCGGCACGCGCGCCCTCCTCCCCGGGGCTCACAGCGGGGCGGACCGGGCTTCTCTCCGAACATCGTCCCTCCGGGTCGGCGCGGATTCGGCGGCGCGCGAGGCGACGGTGCGCGCAGCGACGAAGTTGCGCAGGTCCGCACGTAATCGGGGGTGCAGCCGTAAGGCGGCGGGGCTGTCGAGGATCTCACCCAGCCGGGTCAGATATCCCGCGGGGGTCATACCGAATTCGACGAGAAGGTCTCCGGGACTTCCGCCCCCGTAGGGCAGCCAGCGGCGGGCGAACTCGACGATGCGGTCGTCTTCGACGGCGGAACTCATGTGGTCACTCTCCTGGCGGGTGCGCTGGGGCGAGACGGCTGAGAGCAGCCGCGAGTGGACGGCGGTGGTGGGCCATGGCGTCGGCGTAGAGGCGGCCGGCGCGGTAGGAGGAACGCACGAGCGGCCCCGCCAGGACGCCGGCGAAACCGATCTCCTCGGCGGCCTTCGCGTGCTCGACGAATTCTTCCGGCGCGACCCACCGCTCGACTGGGTGGTGCCGCGGCGAGGGACGCAGATACTGGGTGATGGTGAGGATGTCGCAGCCGGCATCGTGCAGGTCGATCATCGCCTGATGCACTTCCTGTGGGGTCTCGCCCAGACCGAGGATCAGGTTCGATTTGGTGATCAGGCCGAAGTCGCGGGCGGCGGCGAGCACACCGAGCGAGCGTTCGTAGCGAAACGCGGGGCGGATCCGCTTGAAGAGCCGCGGCACGGTCTCGAGGTTGTGGGCGAGCACCTCGGGCCGGGAGTCGAACACCTCGGCCAGCAGGTCGGGCTTTCCGCCGAAGTCGGGGACGAGGTTCTCGACGCCGGTGCCGGGGTTGAGGGCGTGGATCTGCCGGACGGTTTCGGCGTAGAGCCAGGCGCCGCCGTCGGGCAGGTCGTCGCGGGCGACCCCGGTGATGGTGGAGTACCGAAGTCCCATCGCGTGCACGGACTCGGCGACGCGGCGGGGCTCGTCCCGGTCGAGGTCGGTGGGTCTGCCGGTGTCGATCTGACAGAAGTCGCAGCGGCGCGTGCACTGCCGCCCGCCGATCAGGAACGTGGCTTCGCGGTCTGCCCAGCATTCGAAGATGTTGGGGCAGCCGGCTTCCGCACACACCGTGTGCAGCCCTTCGCGTTCGACCAGACTCTCGAGTTCGGCATACGCAGGACTCGTCTTGACGCGCGCCTTGATCCAGTTCGGCTTGCGTTCGATGGGGGTCTGCGCGTTGCGGACCTCCAGTCGAAGCAATGTGCGGCCCGACCGGGCCGGCGCCTCGGGTGATGTTCCAGGGGTGGGATTCACGTTTCGTTCGATTCCTGGGCGTGGGGTTCCCGCCGAACCACGGTCCCACGCGGGCCCGCGGTTCGGCGGGACTTGCTACATGTTGATCGGGCGGCCCAGTGCGGCCAGAACCGATTCGTGCATCGCCTCCGACAGTGTCGGGTGCGCGAAGACGACCTCGGCGAGATCGTCGGCGGTCGCCTCCAGGGATCGAGCGATACCGAATCCTTGGATCTGCTCGGTGACATCCGGGCCGACCATGTGGGCACCGAGGAGTTCGCCGCTGTCGGCGTCGAAGATCGTCTTCACGAACCCGTCGGCTTCACCGATCGCGAGCGCCTTCCCGGACGCCTGCAGGTCGAACTGCCCGATCTGCAGGCGGCGGCCGGTCGCACGCGCTCGTTCTTCGGTGAGACCGAGGCTGGCGACCTGCGGCCTCGCATAGGTACAGCCCGGAACGTAGTCGCGGTCCAACGGCCGGACGTGATCCGCACCGGCGAGCCTGTCCACACACAGCACGGCCTCGTGGCTTGCCTTGTGGGCGAGGCAGGGTGCGCCCGCCACGTCACCGATCGCGTACACGCCGAATGCGGTGGTGCGACACCACTGGTCGGTGGTGACGAATCCGCGATCGACCTCGACGCCGAGTTCCTCGAGGCCGAGGTCCTCGACGTTGCCCTGGATTCCGGCCGCAACGAGAACCCTGTCCACGGTCGACTCGTCGATCGTTCCGTCGGCCGACCGGACGGCCACGGTGACGGCGTTCGTGCCGACCGTCAGTTCGGACACCGAGGCGCCGGTGTGAATCCTGATGCCTCGCTTCTCGAACTGCCGCCGTACGTGGCCCGCGACGGCGGCATCCTCGACCGGCATGATCTGCGGAGCCACCTCGACGAGGGTGACGTCGGTGCCGAGATCGTTGTACAGACTCGCGAATTCGACGCCGATGGCGCCGGAGCCGATGACCAGCAAGGACTTCGGCAACTCCGACGGGACCAGGGCATCGAAGTACGTCCAGACCCGGTCACCGTCGGGGACGACACCGGGTACCGATCGCGGCCGGGCTCCGGTGGCCAGGATGATGTGGTCGGCCCGGTACTCGGACACCGACTCGTCCGCGGCCGTCACTGCGACGACGCCTTTGTCGAGCAGCCGCGCCGACCCCCGGACGACGTCGATGCCGTTCTTCTTCATCAGGTAGCCGATGCCGTCGGACAGTCGCCCGGACACCGACCGGCTGAACTCGACGAGGCGTCCCATGTCGAATTCCACACCGCTCGCGCTGAATCCGAGCGGACGCAGGTTCGCCAGCGTGTGTGCGACATCGGCGCCGTGCAGCAGTGCCTTGGTGGGGATGCACCCCCAGTTCAAGCAGATCCCGCCGAGCCGGTCCCGCTCGACGACCGCAGTGCGCAGACCGTGCTGCGCGGCGCGGATGGCGGCGACATAGCCACCCGGCCCGCTGCCGACGACGAGGACGTCGTATTTCTCTGTCATGGTGTACCTCTCAGACCAGCATCAGCGCGGGTGACTCGACGAAACGCCGGAGTTCTCGCAGGAAGGTCGCGCCGAGCGCGCCGTCGATCACCCGGTGGTCGCACGAGAGCGTGACGGTGAGCATCGTGCGCGCAACCACCTGACCGTCGACGACGACGGGACGCTCCTGTCCGGCACCGACCGCGAGGATGGCGCCCTGCGGCGGGTTGATGATCGCGTCGAACTCCCGCACATCGAACATGCCGAGGTTGGACACCGTGAAGGTGCCACCCTGGAACTCGTCGGCCGTCAGTTTCCCGGTCTTGGCCTTGGTCACCAGCGACTGCACCTCCCCGGAGATCTCGGCGAGCGTCTTGCCGTCGGCGCCGCGCACGATCGGGGTGATCAGACCCGACGGCAGTGCGACAGCCACCGAGATGTCGGCACTCGCGTAGCGCAGCACCGACTGTGTCGCCTCGTCGAACTGAACGTTGACATCGGGCACCTTCCGCAGCGCCGCGGCACACGCCTTGACGACGAAATCGTTGACCGACAGCTTGACGGCCGGAACGGTCGCATTGATCTTCGTCCGCAAGGCAAGAAGATCGTCGATCTGCAGGTCCGCGGTGAGCCGGAAGTGCGGGGCGCTGCGCTTCGACTCCTGCAACCGCTGCCCGATCGCCCTGCGCATCGCGGTGAACGGAATCGTCTCGAACTCCGCCTCCGCGGCGGGTTCGGGCGCGGCGACGACTTCCGGTTGCAGCCGGAACCGGCGCTCGGCCTCGCGGACGTCGGCCTCACACACCCGACCACGTGAACCGGTGGCGCGGCAGTCGTGCAGATTGATCCCGAGGGACGCGGCCAGACGTCGGGCCACGGGGGTGGCCGGGACGGCGGTGTCGTCCTCGAAGGAACGTCCCGGTACACCCGACCGCGTCGGCGACGGCGGTGGTGCGACGGTTCCACCGGCCGCACGGATCGAGTCGTGGAGATCGGCAACCGAGATCCGGCCCTCCCGGCCGGTCCCCGTCACACGGGCCAGGTCGATCGACAACTCGTCCGCCAGGCGGCGGGCGTGCGGGGTCGCGAACACGTCACCGTTCGTCCGTCCGCGCAGGGCATCGGGAACGATCGTCGCGCCGGGACGTGGACGGGACCCGGTGGCCGCCCCGGTCGCCGGTACCGATTCGTGGGCCGCCGGCGCCGGCGGGCTGCTCTCGAGATCCGGCTGCGCGACGGTGGGCTGTCCGCCCGGTGACCGGCCGGACTCGGCCGGTGCCGGCACCTGATCTGCCCCGATGCCGGCGAGGAATTCCTCGATTTCGGCGTCGGAGACCGCGGCCTCGGCCGACACCGCCAGCACCGCACCGACCGGCAACGTCTCCCCCGCCTTGGCGACGACCCGTCGGAGCACCCCGTCGAACGGCGCCTCCAACTGGTTGGCGATCTTGCTGGTCTCGATCTCGCAGATCAGGTCGCCCTTCGAGAAGGACGCTCCCTCCTCGACCAGCCACTCCGCCACGGTGCCTTCCTCCATGGACAGGCCCCACTTGGGAACTTCGATCAGTTTGATCTCACTCATGTCAGGCACTCACAACCTTGCGGACGGCGGCCTCGATCCGAGCGGCATTCGGCAGCCACGCCTGCTCGAGGACCGGGGAGAACGGCACCGGGGTGTGCGGCGGGGTGACCAGTTCGATCGGCGCCTTCAGTGACCCGAACGCACGCGTCGCAATCAGTGCGGCGACGTCGTGACCGAACCCGCAGCGCGCCGCGGACTCGTCGGCGATCACAACCCGGCCGGTGGAGGCGACGGATTCGAGGATGCCCTCCTCGTCGAGCGGCGACACCGTGCGGGGGTCGACGACCTCGACGGAGATCCCCTCGGCTGCCAGCTTGTCCGCGGCGGTGTTGGCGGCGTTCACCATCGCCGACAGCGCGATGATCGTGACGTCCGTGCCCTCACGGGTGTAGTTGGCGACACCGAACGGGATCGTGTACGGCTCGTCCGGAACCTCGCCCTTGACGTCGTAGAGTGTCTTGTGTTCACAGAACACGACGGGATCATCGTCGCGAATCGACTGGATCAGCAGGCCTTTGGCGTCGTACGCATTCGACGGGGCGACGACCTTGAGGCCGGGAACGGCGGCGAACACGTTGTACGGTGACTGCGAGTGCTGGGCGGCAGCGGAGAATCCGGCGCCGATCATGCCCCGCACCACCATCGGGGTACGGGCCTTGCCGCCGAACATGTACCGGAACTTCGCGGCCTGGTTGTAGAGCGCGTCGTAACAGACTCCGAAGAAGTCCATGAACATCAACTCGGCCACCGGTCGCAGCCCGGTCAGAGCAGCGCCGGCTGCCATGCCGATGATCGCGGACTCGGTGATCGGGGTGTCGATGACACGGTCGGAACCGAACTCGGTCCACAGACCCTTCGTCACCCCCAGCACACCGCCGAACGCCTCCACCTTCCCGGACTCGAGCTCCGGATTGGTGCCGGCGTGACCGCCGCGCAGGTCCTCACCGATCTGCACGACCGTCGCGTCCCGCTGCATCTCCTGTGCGAGTGCGGCCTTGATCGCTTCGCGATATGTCGTCTTCGACGTGGTCATTTTCGTTCTCTCTCTCAGTACGACACGTAGACGTCGGTCAGCAGGTTCGTCAACGGCGGATACTCGGCAGCGCGCGCCTTCGTGACGGCGACCTCGACCCGTTCACGAGCCTCGGCGTCGATCGCATCGAGTTCCTTCGCGGTGACCTTCTTGCCGTCGACCTTCGCGCGGAACTTCACCAGCGGATCGTGGGTTCTTCGGAGTTCGGCGACCTGGTCCGCGGTGCGGTACAGCTGGGCGTCGCCCTCGAAGTGGCCGTGCCAGCGGTGTGCCACCGCCTCGATGGTGGAAGGACCGCCTCCCCTGCGGGCGCGCTCGACCGCCTCGCGCGCCGCCTCGTGGACCTCGAAGAAGTCGGTACCGTCGACGGTGGTGGCGGGCATCCCGAACGACGCGGCGCGCGCAGCGATACTCGGTGTGCCGACCGCATAGTCGCGGCCGGTGGCCTCACCGAATCCGTTGTTCTCGATGACGAAGACGATCGGCAACTCGAGCACGACCGCCATGTTCATGGCCTCGAACACGGTGCCCTGATTGGATCCGCCGTCGCCGGTGAACGAGGCCGCGACACCGCCGTTCCCCAGGGTCTTGGCGCTCAGCGCAGCACCGATCGCCAGCGACGGGGCACCGCCGACGATCGCGTTCGCGCCGAGCATGCCCACCGACAGGTCGGCGATGTGCATCGATCCGCCCTTGCCGTGGCACAGTCCGTCGTTCTTGCCGAAGATCTCGGCCATCATCCCGTCGAGGTCACACCCCTTGGCAATGCAGTGGCCGTGTCCGCGGTGGGTGGAGCCGATGTAGTCGGTGTCGTGCAGGTTCTCGCACACACCGACGGCGATCGCTTCCTGCCCCGAGTACAGATGGATGAACCCCGGGATGTCGCCGGTCGCGTTCTCCTCGTGCAACCGGTCCTCGAACTCGCGGATCTCCGACATCTTCCGATACGCGCTCAGTAATGCACTCTTGTTCAGCGCCATTGCTCTCCTCTACTTTCTGCCTGAGGGCCTGCCGCACAGGGCCGAGCCCCGAGCGTGACGAGACTTCGGGACGGTCCTCGTCTCACGCCGTGTAACCCGGGTCACGAATGTAGGGAGAGGGAGCGAGCCCGCTCAACGTTGCGGCGGATTGCAGCCCGGGCCCGGCACGAACACTCGCGGTCGCAGCCGGGTCGGTTGCCGCACGGAACGCGCGCGGGCTGGATACCGCGCATGGAAAAGCGGGAGAGCACTCGGGAAGGGGGCGGATCGATCCGCAGCCGTGACAGGGTCCCCGTGAAGATGACATCGCCGACGACACTTCGATGTGCCCGGTTTGCCGGATTTTTTGTGTCCCTGGTGAATACCGTGGTTCTCCTGACGAACTCGACGTTCGATGGCCACCCGGCGCGTAGCGACGGCCACAGCAGCGAGAAGCTGGTGTTTCCGCCGATGCGGCGACCACCGCTGCTACCTGACCGGCCCACGGTCACCCGAGTCTGCTCCCGGACCAGCCCGGGACCGCACAAGCGCCGGGCCCCGGCGCGGGCACGGGATCTACGTTCCCCGCCGAGGCAGCGGATCCGGCAGAGCCGTCCAGGCTGCAGGCCCGGCAAGAAACTCGTCGTCATCGAGGATGCACGCATCCAGCACGTCCTGCAGCCGGGCAGGATCGAGGTCGACGCCGAAGAATGCGATGTCCTGGCCTAGGGCGAGCGATTCCTCCGCGCAGGCATCGGTGTCGGTGTGCATGGCCGTGAACTGCAACTCGGTGGCACATTGATCCCACAGCACCACCGTGTGGGGGCGCGATGCAAGCTGGCAGAAGCCCACCGCCCGTACCACATTCGCCCCGACAGGCGAGTCCGGACCTGCATCGAACAACGCAGCCAGACGGCCGGGATGAAACGGGCGAAGATTCTGGTACCGGAAGGTGGACACCCGTGCGTGGACACTGCGCGGGGCGAAGGTGTCGCTGAGCACGTGCATCCAGCCCGCGCGGTTGAGGCTCGCCTCGGCGACGTCGAATCCGTGCCGATCGAGCACCAAGGGGGCGTCGGCTCCGAGCAGCACCACCGTCGCCGCCGGGTTCAGGTGCCCGACCAGCGCCACGAGCAGATGGAGATCGTCCACTGCCAGCGATGTCCATGCGGTGAACACCACGACGGTGGCGTGCTCGATCTGCGTCGCGGTCGCCACGAGCGACGCCCCCGGGTTTCGCCTCCGGTACAGGGCAGGGGCAACCAACATATCCCACAATGTCAGGGCGTCGACGGTAGTGACGACCGAGGCGAGGGCGAGGCCCCGGGGATGTTCGTCGCGGGCAGAGACGAATTCGGAGATCACGTGCGGCGCGCCGGCGTCCCCGCGGCACTGCACCAGCGCGTCGGTAGCGGTGACGTCCGCGGCCGAGCGCAGGTGCGGCACGAAGGCGTCGAACTCGACGACGAGCCGGTCCGCAGCCGACGGGCCCAGAGCGCGGCGCAACGCGGTGGCTGCCGCCGGTTGCGTGAAGAAGAGGTGCACGCGCACCGGATCGGAGATGTCCATGGGGCGTCCTGAGGGTCGAGGTGCGATGCCCCATTATAACGATAACCGTTTTCATTAATAGGGGGACTCGTGAACGTCGGCCGCTCGTCGCCCGAGTCCTCGAAGACCCTGCTCATGGGGTCGCCCGCCGTCGCCACCACGGACCCCGTTGGAGTCGGTGTGCGACGTCGAGCGTGTCCTCGGAGCTCACCCTGCGATTCGTCGACCCCGAGTTCGGCGGCGACCGCTGTCGCCCTCCCGGGAGTGGGCCGCTGCCGCGGTTCCCAGACCATGAGGGGAACTCACAGCGAGTCGAGCAGATCCAGCGCTGTCGGAACGACGGCCGGTGTCAGCACTCCGAGGCCGAACGAGGCCACCGGTGCTCCGATCGGCCGGTGGAGCAAAGAGAACACCGCGATACCCAGCAGGATCAGCCAGGCGCCGACCACCGCGACACGGATCGGCGCGACCCCCAGCAGTGCCCCGATGCTGCAGATCCCACCCAGCAGCACCCATCTCCAGCGCAGATTGCGCTCACAGAACTCCCGGATGCGCGGGTCGGTTGCGCCCCGGGTCGGGTCCTGCCGGTCAGTGGTCGTCGTAGTGCCCCTCGTGCGCGGCGTGCCGGTGCCCCTCGTGGATGTAGTCCATGTGGTCGCCGTGCGGAACGGCCACATGCCCGCAACCCTCGCCATGGGTGTGGTCGTGGCCTGCATGCTCGCGGTGGTCGGTCTCGGTCATCGCAGAACTCCTCCGTCGGGAACCGTCACCCCTCGTCCAGTATCCCACCGCGACCGGGGGCGGACACCCGACTCAAGCACTCACCTCGGGCACTGTTCGCGGGCCGGGACGGAGCGAGGGGTCCGTAGGGCACCGACGCGGCACGCGTCGAAGCGGGACCCTCAGGACGAGACCGGCACGAAGCCCACCACCGCAGCCAGCTCGCGGCATGAGGCCTCGAACAAGTCCCTCAGAGCCACTGACCGCTCTGGACCGACAGCAGCCGGTCCATCGCGTCCGGGGACCACGTGCTCTCGGGCGGTTCGGGCGCCCGGCGGCCCCGGCGCGGGGCGCCGAGTTCGGGGTAGAGGCTGCGGGAGACCTCTCGGGCGGCGTCCACCACGAGGGGTGCGACCCGCTCGAGCTGCGCGGTGCGGGCGTCGCCGCACAGCGAGATCGCGGCGACCGGACCGTCGTGCCCGCGCACAGCGACGGCGACGCACGCGACGCCGCGCACGGACTCGCTGCGCTCGAACGACAGACCGCGCCTCTGCCGGATCCGGCTGAGTTCCTGGTGCAGGGTCGCGAGGTCACCGATGGTGTGCTCGGTGCGGCGGGCCAGGCGCCGCTCGTACAGGTCGTCGACGCGCTCGGGTTCGAGCCAGGCCAGCATCGCCTTGCCACCGGCGGTGGTGTACGCCGGGGCCCGGCCGCCGACCCGCGAGGGCAGCGCCGCGGCGAAGCGGCCGCCGACCTTGTCGAGGTAGACGCTCTCGGCGCCGTCGAGGACGGCGAGGTGGACCACCATGCCGGTCTGCATGTGCAGCTCGTGCAGGAGCGGCGCCGCCGACGCCCGGATCTCCCCGTGGCCACCGTCCCCGCCGCCGAGACCGAGCGCCCGCCGGCCGAGGCAGTAGCCGAAGGATGCGTGGTCGACCCAGTTCAGCTTCACGAGCTGATCGAGGATGCGGTGCACGGTCGAGCGGGGCAGCCGGGTGCGGCAGGCCACCTCCTCCAGCGTCAGGCGCGAGGACCTGCCCTCGAACGCGTCGAGGATGAGCGTCATCCGTTCGACCATCGACGGCGGCACGTCGCGCCGCGGGGCGGTGGTAGCTGTCGGTTCCGTTGCTTCGACGACTGCCATCTGCGGCCTCCCGATACTTCTGCCCCCGGATGGGAGCGGGAAAACTGAAATGAATTCTGAAAGTGTATCAGCTCACTCTCGCCGCCAGTAGTGATCGGCGGCGCGAATCTCCCCCTGCGACCCTGACGCGCCTCGCGTCCGCGGTCGACGCGGATCCCGCTGATCGGAACGTCGGCCGCGACGAAACGATGCCGTCCGGTACAACGGACCGACACCCTCCCAGTCCCGGCAGCGGAGAGGCTCGCATGCGCATCGGAATCGTCAGCCCCGTCGTGGTCCAGCACCCCGGCGTGCACTCACCGTGGGAACGCACCGCCGGCATCGACGACCTCGCCCGGGTGGCCCGAACCGCCGATCTCCTTGGCTTCCACCATCTGACCTGCAGCGAACACGTCGCCGTCCCGGTGGACGTGGCGGCCACCCGCGGGGGCACCTACTGGGACCCCCTCGCCACGCTCAGCTATCTCGCTGCCCGGACGCAACGCATCCGGCTCGCCACTCAGGTGCTCGTCCTGGGTTACCACCACCCGCTCGAGATCGCCAAGCGCTACGGCACCCTCGACGTCCTCAGCGGCGGCCGGCTGACGCTCGGCCTCGGGGTGGGCAGCCTGCGCGAGGAGTTCGACCTCCTCGACGCACCGTTCGAGGACCGGGGCGCCCGCGCCGACGACGCCCTGGCCGCGTTGCGCGCCGCACTGTCCCGACGACTGCCGGAGTACCACGGGTCCTATTACGAATTCCAGAACCTGCTCGTCGAGCCGCACGCCGTCCAACCCCGCGTCCCGCTGTGGATCGGGGGCCGCACGCTGCGCTCGCTGCGCCGCGCCGTCGCCCACGGCGACGGCTGGGTGCCGTTCGGCCTGCCCCTGCCCGACCTGACCGCGATGCTCGGCCGGGTGGACCGCCCGGAGGGCTTCGACGTCGTCCTCGACACCGGTGCGCCCCTCGACCCGCTGGGCGCGCGCGAGCGCACCGCCCGGTCGCTGGATCGCCGTCGCGAGGCCGGCGCCACCGTGGTCGGAGCGACCGTCGCCGCGACCGGCGTCGAACACTACTGCGAACAACTCGAGTGCCTGCGGGCACTCGGCACCGATCTGGGGCTGGACTTCGCCCCGGCCGAACCATCCGAACAGGAGACCCCATGACCGACACCGCAGAGACCGACACCGCAGAACTCGTCCGGTCCCTCCTCGCCCGCGTCCAGCTCCTCGAGGACAAGATCGCCGTCCAGGAGATCGTCACCGCCTACGGCCCGGCCGTCGATGCCGGCGACGCCGACGCGGTGGGCGAACTGTGGACCGAGGACGCCGTCTACGACGTCGACATGCGCACCATGAACGGCCGCAAGGAGATCATGGAGATGGTGCGCACACGGCCGCACCAGGACTACATCCACGAAGGATGCGGACACCTCCTCGATCCCGTGCACATCCGGGTCGAGGGTGACACGGCCGTGGCCACCTGCCATTCGCAGTTGCTGCGCCACGACGAGAACGGCTTCCGGGTCTGGCGCGTGACGGCCAACCGCTTCGAACTCGTCAAGAACGACGGCCGGTGGCGGATCCGCAGACGCACCGCCCGGGTGCTCGACGGCCGCGACGAGTCGCGCGAGCTGCTCGCCCGCGCCGGTCGCTGACCCGCCCCGGACACCGGGAACGGCCGGCACCGAATGTGGGGCCGGCCGTTCCTCGTCCGACGACGTCAGGCGTCGACGGTCGCGTTCTCGAGCGTCGCCCTCGCCCACCGGTAGTCCGCCTTCCCGGCGGGCGAACGCAGCACCTCGGGAACCGGCACGATCGTCTTCGGGATCTTGTACCCGGCGATCAGGGTCCGGCAGTGGTCGGCCAGTTCCGTGGCCGTGGGCGCGTCCACACCGGGACGGAACTGGACGGCCACCGAGACCCGCTCGCCCAGAAGCGGATCCGGGATCCCCGCCACCACGGCGTCGAGGACGGCCGGATGGCTCTTGACGGCTTCCTCGACCTCCTCCGCGTAGACCTTCTCGCCGCCGGTGTTGATGCAGGCCGACCCGCGGCCGAGCACGACGATCGCACCGTCCGGCTCCACGGTGGCCAGGTCCCCGAGCAGGCACATGCGCACACCGTCACGCTCGGGGAACGTCGCCGCGGACTTGTCCGGGTCGTTGTAGTAGCCGAGGGGGACGTGGCCGATGCGGGCGAGGTAACCGATGGTCTCCGAGCCGGGCTCGACCTCGGCCAGATCCGTGTCGACCACCCGCAGCGTCGGCGACGGGGAGATCCGCGCACGGCCGTCGGAGCCGGCGTCGAGGGTGCCGGTCGCGCCCGCCTCCGACGAGCCGAAGGAGTTGCGCAGGTAGACGTTCGGCAGCAGCTCCGCCAGGTGTGCGCGCACACTCGCCGACCACAGCGCCCCGCCGGAGCCGATGACCAGCAGAGAGCTCAGATCGAACTCCGTGCCGCGGGCGGCGACCGCGTCGGCCAGCGGCCGGCTGATGGCGTCGCCGACCACCATCACGATCGCGATC
>SWCF01004214.1_pt1 | contig 21475 bp, 20 predicted proteins | sample 4690081 | NCBI WGS metagenome assembly SWCF01 (sample SAMN10267280, study PRJNA491770) | bioreactor metagenome | isolation source: DHS bioreactor inoculated with | place: Japan: off Shimokita Peninsula
GTACAGGAAATTGCTAAATTGATGGGTGTTGATATGCCAAGCAATACAGAAGTTATTTTAGTTAAGGTAGATGCTAAGGGAGACGAAGATTTATTGTGTAAGGAAAAAATGTGCCCAGTTATAGGAATTAATACATATAAGACTATTGAAGAGGCAATGGACATTGCACAAGAAAATCTTGAGTATGAAGGAAAGGGTCATTCAGCTGTAATACACTCAAATAATATGAATAATATTAAAATGGCAGGAGATAAACTGACTGTTAGTAGATTGTTGGTTAATCAAATTTGTGCAACTATGAATGGTGGTAGCTTTAATAACGGACTTGCAGCTACAACAACTTTAGGTTGCGGTTCATGGGGTAATAATAGTATCTCAGAAAACTTAGATTACAAGCATTTGATAAATGTTTCAAGAATAGCAACAGTTATAGAAGGTTCAGGGCAACCATTTGATGAAGTAATTTGGGGGTGATTAGATAATGAAATTTATGGAGTATCAAGCTAGAGAAACCTACGAAAAATATGAAATACCAGTTAAAAATGGAGTAGTTATTGATAACTTAGAAAATATAGATAAAAAAATAGAAGGTTTAAGCTTTCCTCTAGTGGTAAAAGCGCAAGTACAAGTTGGAGGAAGAGGTAAGGCTGGAGGAATTCAGTTTGCAGAGAATGTCCAAGAAGTTAAAACAATATGCTCTAAACTATTGTTTAGTACTTTAAAAGGGCATAAGATAAACAAGCTAATGATAGTTGAAAAAGCTGAAGGAACTAGTGAGCTATACTTAAGTGTTATTATAGATAGACTTCATAAGTGTCCTATGATTATATTTAGTGCAGAAGGTGGAGTCGATATTGAAGAAATAGCAGCAACCAAGCCTGAAGCGATTATAAAGATACCTATTGATACTGAAATAGGAGTAAATAAATATACTGCTCAATATATGGTTAATAAAAGTGGTATTGACCAAGCACTAGTGAATCCCTTATTTAATATTGTTTCAAATTTATATAAAATGCTTTTGGAAACTGACGCACTACTTGTTGAAATAAATCCACTACTCATTTGTGAAGGAAATCAGTTAGTAGCTTTAGATGGAAAGGTTGATGTTGATGATAGTGCATTATATCGTCAACCAAAGGTTTTGGAGTATAGGGACTCTATACAAGAAGAAGAGCTTGTACTTGAAGCAAGGAAATTCAGATTCTTATACATTCCTGTAGAAGAAGGAGGAAATGTAGCAGTCATAAGTAATGGTTCAGGTATGCTTATGTCAAGCATAGATCTGATTACAAAAGCAGGAATGACCGTAGGAGCAGTTCTTGATCTAGGTGGAGGCTCTACTTCTGATAGAATCAAAGAAGCTGTTCGTATAGTGTTGTCCAATCCTGATATTGAGTATTTATTTATAAATATATTTGGTGGTATTACAAGGTGTAATGAAGTTGCAGAAGGTGTAAAAATTGCAATGGAGCTACAACCTAAGGGCAAACAAGTTATAGTTAGACTTGAAGGAACGAATAAAAACCTTGGAATAGAGATACTTAACTCCATTGATTATGATGTAGTATCAGTAGATGGACTAAGAGAAGGTGTAGTAGAGCTCGGTAAAAGGGGGAATACAAATGAGTGTGCTAATTGATAAAAATACAAGATTAATTGTACAAGGAATCACAGGCAGAGAAGGTACATTTCATACTGAGCAGATGCTAGAATACGGTACTAACGTTGTTGCAGGAGTAACCCCAGGAAAAGGTGGTCAAGAAATACTAGGAGTACCTGTATTTGATACAGTAAAAGAAGCTGTAGAAGCCACAAATGCAAATACATCAGTAATATTTGTTCCAGCAAAATATACTGCAGCAGGTGTATACGAAGCCATGGATGCAGGAGTAGAACTAATTCTTACAATAGCAGAACATGTTCCAGTAAAAGATATGATGGAAGTTTATCATACTGCTAAAAGAAAAGGATGTAGGGTAATAGGCCCTAATTCATTTGGAATAATATCTCCTGGCAAAGCGAAAGCAGGTTTTATGGCACATAGAATCTTCTCAGAAGGAAATGTAGGTGTAATGTCTCGAAGTGCTACTAACTGTTATGAAACAGTTTTTATGATGACTAATGAAGGTATAGGACAGTCAACCTGTATAGGAGTTGGCGGAGATATGATACCTGGCTCAACCTTTGTAGAGCTACTACCCATGTTTGAAAAGGATGAAGATACAAAAGTCATAGTTCTTATTGGAGAAATTGGTGGTAATGAGGAAGAACTTGCAGCAGAGTATATAAAGGAAAATGTAACTAAAGCAGTTATAGCTTTGATAGCAGGTAAAAACGCACCAAAAGGTAAAAACATGGGTCATGCAGGAGCTATAGTTTCTGCTGATGGTACTGGAAGTGCAGAGAATAAGGAAAAGCTATTGAGAGCTGCAGGAGTGCATATTGCAGAAAATACTGCACATATTGTTGAGATAGTTAAAGAAATAATATAGGTTTACTCTGGAGGCACAAAAATCTATGGAATTTGTGCCCCCTCCTCCATATAAACAAATTTTATCCTATAAATTTAGTTTCGCTTTATAAAGTTTTTGATGTTTAAATATATTAAAATGTAATATTAAAGAAAATTGTAGAGTTATGGAAAAATCTAAAAAAATTAATTTAAGGGGGAATAGCAATGTTAAGAACTGCATTACCAGAAATTAAAACTCAATTACCAGGTCCTTTGTCAAAAGTATTAATTGACAAAAGAGAAGAGACACTTCCAAGAGGTATTGGATGCAGTGCTCCTTGTGTTATCAAAAGAGGAGAAGGAGCAATGTTTGAAGACCTAGATGGAAATATTTTCATGGATTGGGTTGGAGGTATAGGAGTACTAAATGTAGGTCATGCTCATCCAGAAGTTGTTAAAGCAGCTCAAGATCAGCTAGAAAAATACTTCCATGTTCAAATTAACGTGGTACATTATCCTGAATATATTAACTTGTCCGAAAAGGTAAGTAGTCTTATACCGGTTAAAGGTGACAAGAAGAAAACTATGTTTGTAAACAGTGGATCAGAAGCTCTAGAAAATGCTGTTAAATTTGCTAGAAGATTTACAAAAAGAACAGAGATTGTTACATTTACTAATGGATTCCATGGTAGAACATACTTTACATTAGCAATGACTTCAAAAGTTGAAAACTATAAAGTGGGTATAGGACCATTCCCAGGTGGAGTGTCTAAGCTTGAATTCCCATATATGTATAGAAGACCTCTTGGACTTACAGAAGAGCAAGGTATGGCATACTATATTGAAAAATTAAACATATTCTTTAAAGAGCATACAGAAGCTGCGTCTGTGGCTGCTATTGTTGTAGAGCCAGTAGTAGGTGAAGGTGGATTCTTACCAGTGCCACTTGAGTATGTTAAAGCACTAAGAAAAGTGTGTGATGAGAATGGTATTTTATTAGTAGCTGACGAGGTACAATGTGGATACGCAAGAACTGGAAAAATGTTTGCAAGTGAGTATTGGGCAGAAATAGGATGTGCGCCTGATATCGTAACAAGTGCTAAATCAATAGCTGCGGGACTTCCATTAAGTGCTGTAACTGCAAGAGCAGAGATAATGGATGCTTGTGGACCAGGAGAAATAGGTGGAACTTATGGTGGTAACCCTGTAGCTTGTGCTGCATCTCTTAAAGTGCTTGAAGTTATGGAAAAAGAAGACCTTCCAGGACGAGCTATGGAAATCAACAAAATAGTTATGAAGAGATTTAATGAATGGAAAGAAAAATATGAAATGGTTGGTGATGTAAGAGGTTTAGGTGCTATGCTAGCTATTGAGTTTGTAAAAGATAAAGAAACTAAAGAGCCAGCAGCAAAAGAAAATAAAGCTATCATTGATGATTGTAAGATGAACGGATTAATTGTACAAGAAGCAGGTATTAGAGGAAACTCTATTAGATTCTTGATGCCACTAGTTCTTACAGACGAGCAATTAAATAAAGGATTAGACATTCTTGAAAATGCTATGAAAAAGTTTATAAAATAATATTGGATACTATAGTATAAGAAGGTTACTGTATAGAGAAAAACAAGGCGAATCTACTATAATTAAATATTCTATATATTAATTATTAGATTTCACTGTTTTTCTCTATCTTTGTTTTTAAACATTACAAAACCATTCGTGGGATTGTCATAATTTTCACTATAAACAACTTGCTTTTTAATATAAAATGGTGTATATATATAATAATTAATTAAATATAAAATTGTAAAAAAATACTTATACATTTTTACTAAATGAGGAGTGAAGACATGTCTTTATTAGAAGAAGCTTTGGAATTACATAAGCAGTGGAAAGGTAAAATTGAAGTAGCTAGTACAGTTCCTGTGAAAAATGAATACGATTTATCAACAGCATATACACCAGGTGTAGCTGAGCCTTGTAAAGAGATTCATAAGGATATAAATAAGGTGTATGATTATACACGAAAAGGCAATTTGGTAGCTGTAGTAAGTGATGGTACTGCAGTTTTAGGACTTGGTGATATAGGTCCAGAAGCATCTATGCCTGTTATGGAAGGTAAAGCAGTACTTTTTAAAACCTTTGGAGATGTTGATGCGTTTCCTATATGTCTTAGTACAACAGATGTTGATGAGATAGTTAATACAGTAAAGGCTATTGCACCAACCTTTGGGGGTATCAACTTAGAAGATATAGCTGCACCAAGATGTTTTGAGATAGAAAAGAGATTAAAAGAAGAGCTAGATATTCCTGTATTTCATGATGACCAGCATGGTACTGCTGTAGTTGTGCTATCTGGAATGATAAATGCTCTAAAAATTGTAAAGAAGGATTTAAATGATATAAAAGTAATAGTAAATGGTGCAGGGGCTGCAGGTATAGCTATTACAAAGCTTTTGATGTCTATGGGACTAAAAACAGTGATACTTTGTGATAGAAAAGGTGCCATATACAAGGGCAGAGAAGGTATGAACCCTGCAAAGGCGGAAATAGCCGAGATAACAAATCTAAATATGGAAAAAGGAAGCCTTGGTGAGGTTATGAAGGATTCTGATGTATTTATTGGTGTGTCTGGACCTGATACAGTGACAAAGGAAATGATAGAAGTTATGGCAAAGGATGCTATAGTATTTGCTATGTCAAATCCAGTGCCTGAGATATACCCAGAATTAGCTATAGAAGCTGGAGCTAGGGTTATGGGTACAGGTAGATCTGATTTTCCAAATCAAGTAAACAATGTATTGGCATTCCCAGGAATCTTCAGAGGAGCTTTAGATGCAATGGCTACGGACATTAATGAAGAGATGAAGATTGCTGCTGCTTATGCAATAGCATCATTGATTTCAGATGATGAATTAAATGAGGAATATGTTATACCTAAGGCCTTTGATGAGAGGGTTGGAAAAACAGTAGCAGAGGCAGTTTATAAGGCAGCTGTTGAATCAGGAGTTGCTAGAGTATAATAAAGAAAGAAGTGTAACCAAACGGTTACACTTTATTATCTATTTATGGAGGTGTTTGGTGTGAAGTTTCAGTTGAAATATGGAAAAGATAGTGTTTCGTTTGATATAGAGGAAAAAAACTATATGGGTTCATTACTTCCAAATGAAGTTGAGTTTGAATTAACGGGAGTAGAGGAAGTAAAAAGATCCTTGGAAAATCCTATAGGAACTAAAAGGTTAAAAGATATAGTTAAACCAGGAGAAAAGATAGCAATAATAACTAGTGATATAACTAGACCTATGCCTAGTAAAACAGTACTTCCTCCTGTTATAGAAGAGCTAAAGAAAGCACAGGTAGAAGAGAAGGATATAATGATTGTATTGGCTCTAGGAAGTCATAGAAGTCACACAGAAGAAGAAAAGAAGATGTTAGTTGGAGATGAAATATATAATAGTGGTGTTAAAATAATTGATAGTGATATGGATAAATGTATTAATCTTGGAAGATGTAAGAATGGTACACCTATAGATATATTTGAGCCTGTTGCAAAGGCAGATAGAATTATATGTATGGGTAATATTGAATATCATTATTTTGCAGGTTATTCTGGGGGTTCAAAGGCTGTAATGCCTGGAGTATCAAGCCATGATGCTATACAGGCAAACCACTCCAATATGGTTAAGGAAGCAGCTCATGCAGGAAACTTAGATACAAATCCTGTACGTCAAGACATAGATGAGGTTGGAGAGCATATAAAAATAGACTTTATTGTAAATGTAGTATTAAATAGTAAAAAAGAAATTGTAAAGGCAGTATCAGGACATTATATAGATGCTCATAGAGAAGGCTGTAAAGTGTTAGATAAAATGTATGGAATAAAAATAGATAAGCCAGCTGATATAGCTATAGTATCTCCAGGAGGATTCCCAAAGGATATAAATATTTATCAGTCTCAAAAAGGTTTAGATAATGCAAAGCATGCAGTTAGAGAAGGTGGAATTATAATACTTGTGGCATCAGCTAAAGAAAGATTTGGAGAAAAAACCTTTGAAGATTGGATGTTAAATAAAGCTCCTAAGGAAATGATAAAAGAAATAAAAGAGAACTTCAAACTAGGTGGACATAAAGCAGCTGCGATAGCTATGGTTCTTGAAAAAGCACAAATTTTTATGGTATCAGACCTAGAAGATGAGCTTTTAAGAAAACTTAATTTAGTACCTTTTGGTACAGTTCAAGAAGCTATAGAAAAAGCATTAGAAGAACTAGGGCAAGATTCTAAGATACTTTTACTACCAAGTGCAGGCTCTACGCTACCTCTTTTAAAGTAAATTAATAATAGGCAGGTTTTACACCTGCCTATTATCTTTAAGATATTTTAAATTTTAGATTTACTGTAGGTGCGAATTAATTCGCACCTATAAATTATTAACTATTAAGCTTTGGTCATTTCATCTAGTCCTTTACCTGCCAAAACAATTGGTAAAACCAAGTCTTCCTGGTCAACAGGACATTCAATTACGCTAAATTTATTATTATTAAAAGCCTCTTCAAGCACCTTAGGAGTATCTGCTACTGTATCTATTTTGTAAGCCTCTGCACCAAACGCCTTAGCAAGCATTATAAAATCTACTTTGTTTTCAAGGATTACTCCACTGTACCTTTGATTGCAATAATGATATTGCAATTGTCTAACCATGCCCAATCTTTGATTATTAAAAATGAGTATTTTTAAAGGTAATCTTAATTCTGCTATAGCACCAAGCTCTGTCATGCCCATCTGAAAGCTTCCATCTCCTGTTATTGTAACTACCAAGTTATCTGGTTTTGCGATTTGTGCACCTAGAGCTGCAGGTATTCCATATCCCATGGTACCAAGTCCTCCAGAAGATATAAGGGTACGGGGCTTGTTAAAATCATAATAATTTGCAGTCCACATTTGGTGTTGACCTACGTCTGTGGTAATAATTATATTATCTGGTGCAGCTTTATAAACTTGATTTAGTACCCAAGGAACGTTTAAACCTTCTTTTATATTTTTAGGTACTTTATCAATTTTTATTTTGTTAAGTCTTTTTGTCTTTTCTTTGCTCAATCCGTTAATAATTTCTTTCAAGACATTTTTTATATCCCCAACAATTGGTATATCCGCTTCGATATTTTTACCAATTTCAGCAGGATCTATATCAATGTGGATAATTTCAGCATTTGGAGCGAACTTATCAGGATTACCCACAACTCTGTCATCAAACCTCATTCCTAATGCCAAGAAACAATCTGAGGACTGTACTAAATCATTAGCAGATTTATTACCATAGGTTCCTAGCATGCCATGATGATTTTTATGAGTAGAGGGAAAAGTTCCTAATCCCATTAAAGTAGATACTACCTGGGCATCGGTCAACTCCACAAGCGTACACACCTCATCAGAAGCATCAGCGTGAATTACTCCGCCTCCTGTGCAAATAACTAGATTATCTGATTCTTGGATATTTTTAATAGCCCGTCTTATCATAGCAGGATGCCCATGTGTTGTTGGCTTATATCCTAAGATATCTATTTTGCGTTGAGGCTTAATGTCTGCAGGAGCCATGGATATATTTCTAGGGATATCCACAACTACAGGTCCAGGTCTGCCACTATTAGCAATGTAGAAGGCTTCAGTGATAATTCTTGGTAACTCTTTAATATCTTGGACTAAATAATTATGCTTAGTAATGGGATGGGTTATTCCTGTAATATCTACTTCTTGAAAGGCATCAGTTCCAACCATGGATTTGGGAACTTGCCCAGTTATAAACACAGTAGGAATTGAATCCATATATGCAGTAGCTATACCCGTTACAAGATTAGTTGCTCCAGGGCCAGAAGTAGCTAAGCATACTCCTACCTTCCCTGTGACTCTTGAATATCCACTGGCTGCATGAGCAGCTCCTTGTTCATGTCTAACTAGAATATGCCTAATATTACTATCTATTAAAGCGTCATAAATATCTAACACTGCACCTCCAGGGTACCCAAAGATTACTTCAACCCCTTGATCCTCTAAAAGTTTGATTAAAGCCTGAGCTCCATTTATATCCATAACAAATCACTCCACTTCATAAGAATTGTCAGTCCTCTACCTTAACATAGAGATAGTACCTGTTTTAACTAATTCCTTAATTCCAAAAGGCCTCAAGGAATTGATGATTGCTTGTATTTTCCCCTCGTCACCAGTAGCTTCAATTGTCAATGACTTTCGACCGATATTTACTATCCTAGCTCTAAAAATATCCATTAGCTGGATAATCTCGATCTTTGTATTGGTATCAGTAGCAACTTTTATTAAAAGCAATTGACGATCTACAGTTTCTTTAGAAGTGACATCATGTACTTTTATTACATCAATCAATTTATGAAGTTGTTTTGTAACCTGCTCAATTATTCGATGATCTCCGTCCACTACTATAGTCATACGGGAAACTTTATGGTTTTCTGTTTCACTGACCACAAGACTATCAATATTGTACCCTCTTCTACCGAAGAGGCCTGCGACTTTCGAGAGTACACCTGGATTGTTTTCCACTAGAACAACTAATTTATGCTTCATTTAAACCTCTCCTCTCACTATTCTTACAATATATATAGATATAAAAAAAGCACATACATCCCGAAAGGGACGAATGTGCTTATCCGCGGTACCACCCTAATGGATTTATTTATATAAACAAATCCTCTTAAGCCTATAACGTTAGGTATACGGCATGACCTATTAAATGAGTATAAACATCGTTCAGTCGTGCAGCTCAGGAATGAGATTCATTATGATTATCAACTAGTTTACACCAAACACTAGCTCTCTGCATGATTTTCATAACTACTAGTTTCCATCGTTGCTTATTACAATATAAAAGTTAATTAGAATAGATTATACAAGGGTTTGTGACTTTGCACAAAGGTGTATAGGGTTGATTTAAGAGCTTTAGAGTAAAATATATTCTGATTTCTTGATATTTCTGAAATATGATTCATTTTTCAGAAATTTTACTCCAAAGTAATCATACTACAAAATAAGAAGTCTTGACTTTTATGGGAATAGTAATAAAATGGAAGTAGTTAGTAGTAGAAGCGACTGTGTTCGTTTAAAAATGAGGAGTGATAGTATGCCAGTAATAAAAGTAGAGATTTCAAAGCAAACCAAGGAAAGTAAGAAAGAAATAATAGAAAACCTTACAAAAACCATGGCTGAAGTTACTAAAATACCTGCTCAAGCCTTTACTGTACTTATTAATGAATATGATACAGACAGTATAGGTGTAGGTGGAGTACAGCTTTCGGAGAGAAAATAGTATGCAGTATAGCCCCGATTATTTATATGCTTCGGGGTATTATTTTTTGAAAATGGTGGGGGGTGTTACTCTTGAAGATAGTATGCTTAGGGGATAGCCTTACATATGGATATGGATTAAGAAGATCTGAAACCTGGACTAAGCTTTTAGAAAAACAATTAGAGATAAAGGTGATTAATAAGGGTATATGTGGTGATACAACAGGGGGAATGTTGACTAGATACTCAAGAGATGTTGTAGAAAATAGACCTACTCATGTATTTTTAATGGGTGGTACAAATGATTTTATAATGGAAGCACCACTAAGTGTAGTAAAAGCCAATATATCAACTATGGCTCACTATAGTCTAACTTATAATATTAAGCCAATAATAGGAATTCAAATCCCTAAAGATATAAAAGCAGCTGAAAAAAACTGGTCAGGTTTAACAGATTTTAATAGGGTTAATGAGGATATAAGTAAATATAGGGAATGGGTAATTAGATTTTGCAAATTATTTAATTTAGGATACGTTGACTTTTATAAAGTATTTAATGATATAGAAATAGAAAAAAGAAAAGAATTATACATAGATGGATTACATCCTACTAAAGAGGGGAATTTTATTATGGCTAGGGCTTTTGAACAAGTACTTAGTGAGTAAAATATATAAAGTTGATTTAGGGGGATACAAGAATGCAACGATATGAAAAACAAATTTTCTTTAATGAAATTGGCGAGGAAGGTCAGAGGCGACTTTTAAATTCCAAGGCTATAATTATTGGCTGTGGAGCATTGGGGACGGTTATTGCCAATAATTTAGTACGGTCTGGAGTAGGATATGTAAAAATAGTTGATAGAGATTATATCGAGTTGTCAAATTTACAAAGACAGTTGTTGTTTGATGAAGATGATATATCTAACAATCTACCTAAAGCAGTAGCGGCAAAATACAAGCTGGAAAAAATCAACTCTGAAATAGAGATAGAGAGTATAGTGACAGATGTGAATCCTAGAAATATAGAAAAGCTTTGTAAAGATATGGATATAATAATGGATGCCACTGATAATTTTCAAACTAGATTTTTAATAAATGATATCTCAATTAAATTAAATATACCTTGGATTTATGGTGGAGTTATTGGAAGTTCAGGAATGACCTATACAATAATCCCTAATAAGACCCCATGCTTTAGGTGTGTTTTTCCAGCTGCTCCTCCTACAGGGTCTGTAGACACCTGTGATACTGTGGGAGTATTAAATACAATAACTAGTATAATTGCTTCATTTCAATCAACAGAGGCAATAAAATTATTAACTGGTAATTTTGAAGCTATTACAAAAGAAATGCGTTTTATTGATATCTGGTTAAATACCTATGACAACTTTCAGATACAGCCGATAGATAATTGTATTGTATGTAAAGCTAATAGTTATGAATTTTTAAACCGTAAAGTTGAAGATGCGGTATATCTGTGTGGGAAGGATAGTATCCAAATAAACCCCATTAATAGTGAAGTGAGTATTAATAAAATAATTGATAGGCTAAAAAGTATGAAAATTGAAGTTAAATCTAATTCTTTTTATTCAAAGTTCAACATTGAAGGAATAGAAGTCACTTTATTTTATGATGGTCGTGCTATACTTAAAAATACATCTGATGAAAATAAAGCTAAGACGATCTATTCAAAATATATTGGTTTTTAGTAATATTTATTTTTTCTTGGAATATAATATTGACAACACTTATTTTTTTTTGTATGATTAATGTTAAATAAATATTGCGATGACTTTTCATCCAGAGAGGTAGAGGGACTGGCCCGACGATACCTCAGCAACCATCAAATATTCCTATTTGATAAGGTGCTAATTCCAGCAGAATTTATTCTGGCAGATGAAAGGAGGATTTCAAAAATATACTTTTTTTGATAAAAGCCTTCTCCGTTTGTGGGGAAGGTTATTTTAATTTAATTTTTTAAATAGGATTATATAAAAAAATAGGAGGAAAATAAAATGACAAAACAATGGAAAGATGAGACATTAGCAGTTCAAGGAGGATATTCACCTGACGATACAGGGTCAAGAACATTGCCTATTTATCAAACAACTGCTTACGAATTTCAAGATGCAGACCACGCTTCCAGATTGTTTGATCTTAAAGAAGCTGGAAATATTTATTCAAGAATAATGAATCCTACCACAGATGCCTTGGAAAAAAAGATTACTCTTTTAGAAGGTGGAGTTGGAGCTTTAGCTGTGGCTTCAGGTCAAGCGGCTATAACCTTAGCAATACTAAATATATGTCAGGCTGGACAACATATTGTGGCAGCCAGTACTTTATATGGGGGAACATATACTCTTTTTGAGAAGACCTTCAAAAAATTTGGAATTGATGTAACTTTTGTTGACCCAGATGGAGATATAGAAGAGATAGGAAAGGCATTTAGGGATAATACCAGAGCTATTTATGCAGAAACTATCGGAAATCCTGGTATTAATGTTTTGGACTTTGCTAAGTTTAAAAAGTTGACAGAAAAATATGATGTTCCACTAATTATTGATAACACCTTTGCTACACCAGCTCTTTGCAAGCCACTAGAACATGGAGCAAATATTGTAATTTATTCTGCCACAAAATATATAGGTGGCCATGGTAATAGCATGGGAGGAATTATAGTAGATGGGGGTAACTTTAATTGGGATAACGGAAAATACCCAGAGCTTACTGAGCCAGATCCTAGTTATCATGGTATAAAGTATGTGGAATCTTTCGGTAATTCAGCATATATTCTTAAAGCTAGAGTTCAGCTTTTAAGAGACATGGGTCCTTGCTTAAGTCCATTTAATTCATTTTTATTAAATACAGGATTAGAAACTTTAATTCTTAGAATGAAAAAACATAGTGAAAACGGCATAGTATTAGCTGAGTATTTACAAAATCATGAAAAAGTAAGTTGGGTAAGCTATCCTGGACTTGAAAATCATCCTAGTAATGAATTAGCACAAATATATTTAAAGAAGGGTGCTAGTGGAATGTTAACCTTTGGTATTAAAGGTGGATTAGAGGCAGGAAGAAAATTTATTAATTCTGTAGAACTAGCTACATTAGTGGCTAATGTGGGGGATACAAGAACTTTAGTAATACATCCCGCTAGTACAACTCATAGTCAATTAACACCTGAGCAACAAGAAAATTCAGGTACAACTCCAGATCTTGTAAGAGTATCTGTTGGAATAGAAGATATAGAAGATATAATAGCTGATTTTGAACAAGCTTTGAAAACCATATAATATAATAAATAGGAGGCGGGGATATGCCAATTATTATACCTGAAAATCTCCCAGCAACGGAGATACTTTCCAATGAAAATATTTTTGTTATGAACGAAGCCCGTGCCGTACATCAGGATATAAGGCCATTAAGAATTGCTATATTAAACTTAATGCCTACTAAGATTGAAACGGAGACACAATTACTTAGATTGATTGGAAATACACCTTTACAGGTAGAAGTTCTACTATTAAAGACAGAGTCATATAAATCCAAAAATATTTCTGAAGAACATTTAGAGGCTTTTTATACAACTTTTTCAGAGGGTAAAGATAAAAAATTTGATGGATTAATAATTACAGGAGCTCCCATAGAGCTTATTGACTTTGAAGAAGTGGAATACTGGGATGAGCTAAAAGAAATCATGGATTATGCACAAAAAAATGTAACATCCACACTTTTTATTTGCTGGGGTTCACAGGCTGGTCTAAGTCATTATTATGGAGTGCCTAAGTATCCATTAGAAAAAAAAGCCTTTGGGGTTTTTACTCATAGCATAAGCAAGTCCAACTTAATGCTTTTAAGAGGCTTTGATGATGAATTTCTTATGCCTCAATCAAGGCATACTGAGGTTAGAAAAGAGGATTTGCTAAACATAGAAGAACTAGATATACTAGCAGAATCTGAAGACTCAGGGGTAGCCTTAGTAGCAAGTAAAGATGGTAGAAAAATTTTTGTCACAGGTCATTTAGAGTATGATCCTGATACCTTAAAACAAGAATATCTTAGAGACTATAATAAAGGATTACCAATAGATATTCCTAAAAATTACTTTAAAGATGATGATCCTAAACTAGAACCAATAGTTAGATGGAGAGCTCATGCAAACTTACTTTTTTCTAATTGGTTAAACTATTATGTTTACCAAGCAACTCCATATGATATCAACGAAATATCTGGAGGGGCGCAAAAGTGATAAAAAGATAGATATAAATATACAAGGTTGTTGAAAAAACTTTTGTTTTTATCATTCTGAATGTAATGTAGTGAAATGAAGAATATTGAAGCTCCTTTAAATATTTAGATTCTTCTCTTTACACAGAATGAAATTCTTGAGAGTTTGCCATTTTTCAACAGCTTTGTTTTTTTATATAAATATTTTGTAGAAAAAAGGATTAAAAAATATTTTATGTAGGCTTGTGAAATATAGAATTATAATTTAACGCTATGATATAATATAGTATATATTTTATACCAAATGAATAGAGGGGGTTTATATATGGTTGAAAAATTTGTACCTGAAGTTAATACTTATCTAAGAAGGAATATGATTAAAGTGCCAGAAATTATTTACAAGGTAAGTGGTATAAAGATATTGGGTAAACGTATCAAGTCCCTTATATTTACTACAGATGTTGCTATTATTAAAAATAATAATGCAGATGCTGTAATAGCAGTTTATCCATTTACTCCTCAACCAGCTATTACCCAATCTATAATGGAGGTTGCAACAGTACCTGTATTTTCAGGTGTAGGTGGAGGACTTACTTCAGGTCAAAGATCCATAAATATTGCCCTTCATGCAGAATTCCAGGGAGCTATAGGTGTTGTTTTAAATGCACCAGTTCCTAATGATATAATAGAAGAAATGAAGGAGCGTATTGATATACCTATTGTTGTTACAGTAGTATCAGAAAAAACTGATATTGATGCCAGGATTAAGGCTGGGACATCTATTTTTAATGTCTCAGGGGGCAAGAATACTGTAAAAATAGTAAAAAAAATACGTTCAAAATATCCACAAATGCCTATTATAGCTACAGGAGGACCTACAGATGAATCTATTATGGAAACAATAACTGCAGGTGCCAATGCTATAACTTATACACCAGCCTCTACAGCAGAAATATTTGCAGAGGTCATGGAGAGATATAGAAATGCAGAATAAGAGGCACGAATTAATTCGTACCTACAGTAAATCTAAAATTTAAGCTATCTTTAATAAAAAAATCAAGCAGGATATCCCGCTTGATTTTTTAAAATATATTCACTGTTTAGAAACCTTGATAACCCCAGCCTCTACCCATCATTCCTGCTCCAGGACCTCTTCCAACTCCACGTCCGAAACCTCCGCAGCCTCCAGGATATCCAAAGTCATTTTCTTGATGATATTCTTCCATGTAGTCTAATCTTTCATTGTAAAGTTTAGCATCTTGTTCAGTAATCAAATCATTATCTACAGCTTCTTGTACCCTATCCTTTTTCCAAGTGATCATGTCATTAAACCATTCAGGAGTTTCTACTATGTTAGTTTCTGCGAAAGAAAGAACTCCCATTGAAAGAACAAACACCACTACTAAAGTTATTAAAATTGATTTTTTCATTTTTATTACCACCTTTCTTGTATTTGTTAACCTAATTATATATATAGAATGTGAAGAGAATATGAAGATAATACGATTTAAAGTTTTTTGTTAAATTTTAAAAACAAAGTCTATACTATATAATAATATTTATATTTGTGATTTTAATCATATTTTAATTTAAAAAATAGAAGTATAATCTAAGTATAGTAAAAAAGAAAAAAAGAGGAGTGAGAAAAAATGAGCAGATTTTTAGGGCCTATACATCTTTGGCTTTTTAATAAAATAAAACTATATGAAGATTTAGAGGCTAATATAATTAAGGAAGTTCAAGATAAGATAGATTCTAATATAATTCAAACTGTAGGGGAACTTAACAATAAGATAGGATCGCCTATACCTAATAAGCCCCTTGAAGATTTAATTGACACTAACAATATTCATGGTTGGTTGCAAGATAAAATAACTGTTGCAGAAACAAGACAAGCAGCTCTTATCACATATATAGTTAATAAATATAAAAATAAAGGGCTAGAAATAGTAAAAAAAGAATATGAAAAACAAGGTGATGAATGTGGCAAAAATGCCAAAAATGAATATGATGTTGAAACTGCACCACAGCTTTATAAAGCTTTAAATAACTACGTTTTAGATGGAATGCCTTGTGATAATGTAAATAATATTACATTAAATGAAGAAAATAAATTACAGTGGCAAGTGTTTAGTTGTCTTCATAAAGGGTATTGGAAGAATGTAGAAGGAGATATAAATGTTTTATATGAGCTAAGAAAAGTATGGATATCAAGATTTATCCATAGTGCTAACCCTAGCCTTTCATATAGCTTTGAAATAAAAGATGTAAATGGTGAAAAAGCATTGATTCATGAAATTAAAAAAATAAATTAGGAGGTATTTTTATGGAAATAACAAAGGATACTTTAATAAGTGAAATTTTAAAAATCAATCCAAATGCTGCTGAAATTCTAATGAGAAATGGAATGGCATGTCTAGGCTGTCCATCATCCCAAATGGAATCCCTAGAACAAGCAGCAGCAGTTCATGGATTAGATGTTAATGCTTTATTAGAAGAATTGAATAAGTAATAAAAAACCTCCTAGAGTGATGTTATTCTAGGAGGTTTTTTTATTAGGGACGTAATATAGGGATAATGCGACACAAACGTCGCAGGTTAAGGATAAGGCTAAGGTTAAAACATAAAAACATAATGGTACGTGTGTAGGGGGGGATGCCCACATCACCCCGCGGGGATATACGCATTCCCGGGTCGATGTGGGCATCAACCACTACACCAGACAACGGTAGACCTGTGGTCGCCAGGATTGAATGCCAAAACCAAGGCGACCACAGGTCGCCCCTACAGGATATGTTTATGAATATCCGTGCCATGTGTCAAACCAGTCTTTGCTCTTGATTTTAACCTTATCCTTAATCTCAACCTGCGACGTTTACGTCGCATTATCCCTATATTGTGTCATAAGAAAAAGCGACCTAAGGTCGCTTTTTCTTATGCGTTTGCAGTTGCTTCTCCACCTAACATTTTTGGTAGGTCTTTTTGTGCATCGTCACTAATTAATTGAAGGTTAAACACATCTTGTAAAACACCTAATACACCAGGAGAAACAAATTTAGGAGCACTTGGTCCGATATATATATTTTTTACTCCTATACTAAATAAACCAAGAAGGATAGCTACTGCCTTTTGTTCAAACCATGAAAGAACTATTGTTAATGGAAGATCATTTACTTCACATTCAAAGGCATCTGCTAATGCAAGAGCAATCTTAGCAGCAGAACCTGAGTTGTTACATTGGCCAAGGTCAATATATCTTGGAATATCTGTTCCAGGAACTGTACCAAAGTCTATATCATTAAATCTAAACTTACCACAGGAAGTAGTTAAAATCACACAGTCCTTTGGTAGAGAATTAGCTAAATCTCTAAAATAATTTCTTCCTTTTGTAGGTGCATCACATCCAGCTATTACAAAGAATCTTTTGATTTTACCAGCTTTAATAGCATCAATTATTTCAGGGGCAATATCAAGAACAGTATTATGATGGAAACCAGTTGTTAGGGTTTTATCTGATGCTATATTTGCCTTTGGCAAGGATAGAGTTTTTTCAATAAGAGCACTGAAATCATCATTTGTAATTTTTTGTACTCCCTCTAAGCCAGCTGTTCCATATGTCCACATTCTGTCAGAGTAGCTTCCTTTAATAGGCATTAGACAGTTTGTTGTTCCTAAAATGGCTCCTGGGAACTCTTCAAATAATTTTCTTTGATCATACCATGCCTTACCAACATTACCTTTTAGATGTTCGTATTTTTTAAGCTCTGGGTAACCATGAGCTGGAAGCATTTCTGAATGAGTGTAAATATTAATTCCTTTTCCTTCAGTTTGCTTTAATAATTCTTCAAGAGCGTATAAATTGTGACCTGTAACTAAAATACAGTGGCCCTCTACTTTGTCTTGAGACACAACAACTGGAGTAGGTACTCCTAAATGTGATGTATGTGCTTTATCTAGTAAATCCATAACCTTAACTGTGGCAGTACCTACTTTTAAAGCCATATTTATATGTTCATCTAAATTAAAGTTTGAGTTTGTTAATGTAGTATAAAGAGCCTCTTGAGTAATTTGATCAACTTCAGGATCAGATAAGCCTAACTCTCTAGCATGAGTTGCATAAGCAGCAACACCTTTAAGTCCAAATATAATAGTATCTTGTAAGCTTGCTATATCAGGATTTTTTCCACAAACACCTATTTTAGTACAACCATTTGCAGGGGTTTGTTCACACTGATAACAAAACATTGGATTTGGTTCATTTGTTTTTTGTTTACCTTGAAATACATTAAACATTTTAATATCTCCCTTCAAGTTATATATGTTCTATAACAAATATATAATAAGTTGGATTTACGAACTGTGATTAATATCACAACTTCATTTGTTTTTAATCACAAAAAATATAATTTAGCTACTAGCTTGTAACAAAAAACGGACAATGTGAATAATTTATATTAGACAAAAGATAAGAAAACAAATAATTAAAATTAAGGAGGTATAAAAATGTCTGAAGCAAAAACAAATCAATTAGGTTTCTTTGGAAATGACGATAGTCTATTATTCTTCTTCTTGTTATTAGTAGTTTTATTTGGAGGAGGTTTAGGTGGCTTCGGTGGAGGCTGTGGCTGTGGTGGCGGAGGATTTTTAGGCGGCTTTGGTGATGATTCAAGCTTATTATTCTTCTTCTTACTATTAATTATCCTATTTGGCGGTCCACTCTTGGGCGGCTTTGGTGGTTTTGGTATTTAATTCAAAAATGGGAGATAGATTCATCTTTCTCCCATTTCTTTAAAGTCTATACAAAAGATACAGTTACTATCCCTTTTTATTGATAAAAAAAGGAATTAAGCATAAAGAATTTGCTTAGTTCCTTTTTTATGTGTTATGAATAAAAAAATGGAAAAAAGAAACATAATAAAAGTTGACAATATTAGTAAGAATATTAGTAATAGAATTTAATTAAAAAGATATTAAAGTATAATACAAAAGTATTATTAGGACTGGTGATATCTATAATGACATGGATAGACATATTTTTAAGATCAATAGGGATAATCATTATATGTTTTGTAGGAATAAGGATTATGGGTAAACGCCAAATTTCAAAAATTACACCTTTTCATTTAGTGACATATATAGCCATAGGAATTTTGGCAGCATTGATTTCAGCAAATATAATTACAGATTTAAAAGTAGGACTTGTAAGTATAGGGGTTTGGATTTTGACTATCTTAGGGATTGATTATCTGTGTATTAAAAGTAAATGGTTTTATAATTTTGTTCATGGTAAGGATACTATATTAGTTAAAGGTGGAGAAATCATAGAAAACAATCTTAAACATAGTAGATTAACTGGAGACGAGCTTTTAAGTGAACTAAGGAAGAAAAATGTTTTTAATCTCACTGATGTTGAATTTGCTATTATGGAGCCTACAGGAGAAATGAATATATTATTTAAATCAAGTAAAAACCCAAATAGCAGTAGAGAGTTAGGAAATAAAAATGAGTTTGTGGAAAATAAAGCTTCAGCAGATAAAACATTTCATAAATCTATTTAAGTACGAGGAGTGATACTATGAAAAAAATCATTGTTTTAGGTGCAGGATACGGTGGTATCAGTGCAGCATTAGGGCTTAACAAAAGATTACGTAAAGAAGATGTAGAAATTTCACTAATAGATAGAAATGTGTATCATACTTTATTAACGGAGCTTCATGAATTAGCAGGTAATAGAGTAGAGGAAGATAGTGTAAAAATTTCTTTGAAGAAGATTTTTCAGTACACTAAAGTAGATCTTATTAAAGACGATATAAAAAATATAGATTTTGAAAAGAAAGTACTTACATCAGAAAACAATAACTATGAGTATGATTATTTAGTTGTTGCATGCGGTAGTGAGCCAACTTTCTTTGGGATTGAAGGAATGGAAGAAAACTCATTAACTTTATGGTCTTTAGAAGATGCTAAAGATGTACATAACCATATTGTTAGGTGTTTTGAAATTGCTTCTAGAGAATCTAATATAGAAAAAAGAAAAGAGTTACTGACCTTTGTAGTAGGTGGAGGTGGATTTACAGGAATAGAAATGGTTGGTGAACTTATCCACTGGGTTAGGATACTAGCCAAGGAATATGGAATTCCTAGAAATGAAGTTAGATTAGTAGTAGTAGAAGCAATGGGCAAAATATTAGCTGTTTTAGATGATAGTTTAATTAATAAATCATTAAGATATCTTAATGATAATGGGGTAGAGGTATTAACTGACTCTCCTATTACTAAGGTAGAGAAGGATGGTTTACATTTAAAAAGTGGAGATATTATAAAGAATCATACTTTGATTTGGACTGGAGGCGTAAAAGCTAACAGTTTTTCTGAAAATCTCCAGCTACCAAAGGCAGATAGAGGTAGAGGTAGAATAGAAGTAAATGAATATACTCAATCAACAAAATACCAAAATGTATTTGTAGTAGGGGATAATTCATTCTTTAAAGAAGAAGATGGAAAACCGTTACCTTTATTAGTAGAATCAGCTATGCAGACAGGAAAAGCTGCAGCTAAAAATATAGTTAACTTAATCAAAAGTAAGCCTTTGGAAAAGGCTAAGCCTAAACTGCATGGTACAATGGTGTCCATAGGTAGAAAATATGCCGTAGCTGATACTATGGGATTTAAAAGTTCAAGTTGGATTGCTATGTTCATAAAACACATGGTTAATATACATTATCAGTTTGAAGTAGCAGGTTTTGAACAGGTAATTAATTATTTAAACCATCAATTTGTCCATAAAAGAGCTGATGATAGCTTTATTAAAAGACACATGGCTACATTTTCATATACATTTTTCTTAGTTCCTCTAAGAATTTATTTAGGGTATATGTGGCTTATGCAAGGATTGAAAAAGTATAATGAAGGCTGGTTAACAAATACCCTGCTTTATGCAGAAAAAGTTGGAAATACACCTGATGCTGGTTCAGCAGCTTCACCAGCAGCAGATACAGCGGCAGAAGCTGTTCAAAAGGGAATGAACCTTATAGGAGAAAATACTCCTGATTGGTATTTTTGGATAGTTGAAAAAATCATTGTTCCTAACGCTATGTTTTTTCAAACTTTAATTGTTATTACTGAAATAGGTTTAGGAATAGCATTTATATTCGGAGCTTTTACTTTTATAGCAGCTTTAGTGTCCATAGGAATGAATATCAACTTTTTACTGTCCACAGGCTTATATGATTATTGGTATATCATGGTATCAATTGCATGTTTAGCAGGGGCAGGTAGAGCATTTGGCTTAGATCATTATTTAATCCCGTGGTTTATGAGGCGATGGCGACATTTTGTAAGAAATTAGTGAGTAAGTTAGTAGTTAGTGGTAAGTGGTTAGTGGGAAAACCAAAGACAGTTAGTAGAGATAAAAAAGTACGAAGTACTTTTTTATCTCTACTAACTACTAACTACTAACTACTAACTACTAACTACTAACTACT
>SWCF01004268.1_pt3 | contig 21410 bp, 16 predicted proteins | sample 4690081 | NCBI WGS metagenome assembly SWCF01 (sample SAMN10267280, study PRJNA491770) | bioreactor metagenome | isolation source: DHS bioreactor inoculated with | place: Japan: off Shimokita Peninsula
CCCGAGAGGCTCGCACGGGCCCTCGACGCCGTCATTGCCTAACAGGCCTGGGGAAGCTATGGATTCGATTTCACGCCCAGACGACGTCGCGCCGATCTCGTACACCGAACTGGCGCCGTCGGGTGCGCCTGCTCGGTGGATCGTCCTCGTGCACGGGGGTGGTGTCTCGAAGGAGTGCTATCTCGAGACGCCCGACGGCCGACAGGGCTGGGCGGCACGATTGGTATCGCTTGGCTACGGTGTGCTGGTGGTGGACTGGCTGGGGTTGTCCTATGAGGCGGCCCAACACGTCGATGATCGTGCGGCGTCTGCGCGGCTGGACTATGAGAGCGTGTGCCGAGGGATGGGCGTGTTCCTCTCTGGTCTCGGCCGGAACGTCGTGCTGGTCGTGCACTCGATGGCAGGTCCGATTGGCTTCCGCCTCCTAGAGACGCATGGCGATCTCATCGACGGGCTCGTAGCCGTCGCTCCGGGCCCGCCTGGAAATGTACAGGCGGTGCCCGAGATCGTGAGGGAGTCCGACCAGGAGGTCTCCATCCGTGGAGCGGCCATCGACTGGACCATCCCGAAGATGGGTTTCTGGGAACCCACAAGCGCCTTCGTGAACGACAAGGCCATCGGACCCAGCCGGCGGTTCCCCCGCGAGTGCATCGAGGTGTTCCGCCGCACCCTTCGGCCGATCCCGGCCCGGATGCTTTATCAGCGTCAGAACATCGGTGGGAGCCAAATGAGGATCGGGCCGACCGACGCGTTCACGAACAAGCCGATTCTCGTCTTCACGGGTGGAGCCGATACCGACCACCCCTCGCAGCTGGATCAGGACATCGTGGCCTGGCTCACCGATCAGGGCGCCGCCGTCACCTTCTGGTCGTCCGAACTGCCTGTTCTCGCTGGGAACGGCCACATGCTGATGGTCGAAGACAATAGCGACGAGCTCGCTGACGAGATCGCGCGGTGGATCACGGCGCTCTGACTCGCCACCGTATCGTCCCGGCCATTATTTCAGCCGACCCGACGTCCCCAACAGCGGAGGAGAACGCCAGTCGTTTCCTTCGTGTCACTCGAGGGAACGCTGTGCCAGCTCGTTGCCGACTACGACTTGGTCGATCGGGCCCTTGCTCGAACTCCTCATTTCATACGTCTGGCGATGGACTCAAGGGAGATGTTCGCCGACGGCCGCGTGCAACTCCAGGTCATCGGTGGACAGCTGAGGCGTCTGCCACGACGCATCGAGACGATCGGTTCGCAGCTCGAACGGAACGTTCGGGCTGAGCATAAGGATGTTCCGAGACCTCCAGGAACGCGGATGGATCGGTTCGTTGGTCGGGGAGCTGACGACCACCCTGGTTGGCGTGGCGCTTATCGTCGCTGCGGTGCTACTTTCGGTCTCGGGGGGTGGCCCCCAGCTCGCCCCGACGTCGCACTCCTACCGTTCCTAGGGGCGGGGTGGTCGGCCTCGCGGGCAGGCTCCTCGTGCTGAGGCCGCTGCGCACCTCCTTGATGCGCACCACGCTGATCGCCGGATCCTGGCAAACTATCCCGCGACGCGAATTCGCAGGGGGTGTCGGCGCGACTTTCGATCGACGTACAGTGCCGTCCGTTAACAAACGATCGGTTCGTGCGACCGAACTGTCGAACGCCTGTGCATCGCTGCGGCGAGTTCCTCATGGCGCAGTACCTGGGTTTCGCTTCCGGAAGAAGATTTCACGAACCCCAGCGACACGGTGTTGCGGTGACGTTCGACGAAAGAGAAGAAGGATGGCCCGGCGAATCCCAATCGCGCGAAGTCTCGCCTTCGAAATGACAGAAGCGCTCCTGTGCTCGCGCGTCGGTTACTTCGCACCTTCTAGGTGTGACGTTATCAATTAGGGTGATGACGACCGGTGACGGGTACCGGTACCTGCTGAACTCTGTCGTGTCCGGTGACGGCGACCGCGACGCCTCGTCTGTGTTGACGCGGTATTACGCGGAGGCCGGGACTCCTGGCTCGATGTAGCGCCGAGGGGGTCGCTACTGGTCGGTTCCGACGTTGTGTTCAACCCAGTCGCGCAGATGCTTCAACGGGGCGGCTGCGCTGTGTCCGAGGTCAGTAAGTTCGTACTCCACGCGAGCGGGAACCTCGGGGTAGACGGTGCGAGTGAGCAGGCCGTGGTCTTCGAGACGCTTGAGGGTCTGGGACAGCACCTTGGGGCTGACGCCTTCCAAGCGTCGTTTGAGTTGCCCGTTGCGTTGCGGCCCGTCTTCGAGCGCACCGATGGCCAGGGCGCTCCACTTGTTGGCGAGCAGGTCGAGCATGTCGCGGCACGGACACATGGCCGCGTACACGTCGTTCCGGTCGCACTCATCCACGGTCTGACTCATACGTTCATGGTATCCGATGGGTACTAGGTTGCCTTGACGGTAACCAGTAGGTCTGGGGAACCATAATTGGCATGACGGCTACGACTGCGATCGGATACGAGAAGAACCTCCCCGCCACCGACCCCGAGGCGCTGACCGCCCGCGAGGTCGAGGTGCCCGAACTTGGACCGCATGACTTGTTGGTCGAGGTCGAGGCGGTCTCGGTGAACCCGGTCGATGTGAAACTGCGGGAAGGCGCTCCTGCGAACGGGTTCAAGGTGCTCGGCTTCGACGCCGCCGGTACGGTGCGCGAGGTCGGCTCAGCGGTGACGCTGTTCGCTCCGGGTGACGAGGTGTACTACGCGGGCAGCATCGACCGGCCAGGTACGAACCAGCGCCTGCATGTTGTGGATGAGCGGATTACGGGGCGCAAGCCGCAGGTGCTGTCGTTTGCCGACGCTGCTGCGCTGCCGCTGACGGCGATCACCGCCTGGGAGACCCTGTTCGAGCGGCTCGCCCTTACCGAGGACTCGACCGGCACCCTGCTGGTGATCGGCGCGACCGGCGGAGTCGGATCGATCATGCTGGCACTGGCCGACGCGCTCCTGCCGAACGTCACCGTGATCGCCACCGCCTCCGACGATGAACGCTCCGCCTGGGTGCGCAACCTGGGCGCGGAGCATGTGGTGAACCACCGCGACGACCTGGCTGAGCAGGTGCTCGCCGTCGCGCAGGATGGCGTGGACTGGCTGTTCACCGCGCATTCCGCGGGGCAGATCGAAACCTATGCGCGGATCGTTCGAGCGTTCGGGCATATTGTCGCCATTGACGACGGTCCGCGCGACGTGTTCCCGCTCAAGGGCAAGAGCATCGCTTGGCACTGGGAACTGATGTTCACCCGCCCGCTCAGGCAGACCCCGGACATGATTGAACAGCACCAGCTCCTGAACACTGTCGCTGACCTTGTAGATCAGGGCCGCATCCGCACCACGGCCACAACGACACTCGCGCCGATCTCACCGACCACACTCCGCGAGGCGCACGAGTTGGTCGAGAACGGCCGCACAGTCGGCAAGGTCACCGTCCACAGATGGGAGTAGACTGAAACCGCGCGCACGCGCATGTTCACAGGCGAGTGCGTTTGCAGAACCTCGGCTAGCCGAGTTGCACGTTGTCGGTGATGTAGTCGGCGGCGACGGTGACCTGGCCGCCGCTGATGTTGTTGCGCAGCCGCAGCGAGCCGTCGTCACCGATTGCGGCGACGGTCCACAGGTCGCCGTTCTTCACCCGGCCCGAGGTGTTGCCGGCGGAGCCGGTCACGACGTACTTCGAGTTGTTCTTCCGGGTGACCACCACGTCCCCGACCGCGGCTTCGAGACCGTCCGCGAGGACGATGCCGGGGCCGGTGACGGTGCCGACCCCGCGGTAGTAGGCGGCAGCCTTCTCGTTGAGCTGGCGCACCAGATCGTTCGTCGGGGCGACCATCAACGCGACCTGCCCGGCCTCGACATCGGCGACGTAGGCGGCGAACACCAGATCGGCCAGCTCGTGCGCCATGCCCTGCCGGACGCGGTCGTTCTCGTCGTACCACTCCAGCACCGACACATCGCCGGTGCGCAAACGCAGGCTCGCCTCGGCCTCGCCGTCGGTGGCGAACCGGTGGACTTTGCGCAGGAACGGGGCATTGGTGCGATCGGCCAGATCCCGCAACACGCCACCGGCTTCGACGGAGGCGAGCTGCTGCGGATCACCCAGCAAACGCACCACCGCCCCGGCGTCGGTGGCGATGCGCGTCAGGTCGGCCAGGTCGCGGGCCGAGGCCATGCCCGCCTCGTCCACCAGCAGAAGATCACCCCTGCCGATGCCGGTCGGGATGCCGACACGGTGGCGGGTGAGTACATCGGCGATGGTGCGTCCCTCCACCGAAATCTCCTCACCGAGCACTTCGGCGGCCCGGGCCGACGGCCCCAGGGCGAGGACGTTGCCGTTGACGGCTTCCCAGGCGCGGGCGATCACGGTGGCCGCGGTGGTCTTGCCGGCCCCGGCCGCACCGACCGCCACAGCCACACGCGTGCGGGCGGTGAGGAAGTGCGTGATCAGCGCGAGCTGATCGGCCCCGAGCTCGTGCCCGTTCGCCTGCTCGATCCGGCGCAACGTGCGGCGGATGATCCGCTCGGCCACGGTGTGCACGTCGCCGGTCTCGGCCTGCCGGCGCATGAAGTCCTCGGCGTCGAGAACCGCTTGCGCGGTGTAGCGCATCTCGGCGCGATCGACCAGCAGACTGCGCCGCCGTCCCCGTTCGACGCGGTCGCTGATCCGCTCGGGCAGGTGGTATTCCTCAATGTCGACGGGCAGGCAGTAGTCGCGCAGTGCAAGTTCGAGCGCGTCATCGTGGATGGCTCGCAGCTGCTCGTCGTCGGCGAAACTGAACTCTCGCAGTCGCCTCTCGATCTCGGCGGTCACCGAGAACACCGTCCACGACCCGACCTTGTGCGAGAGCGTATCGACAACCTCGCTCACCAAAGTCGGCACCTGCTCCGGTGCCAGTTCCGGCCGGCGATCACGCGCACCGCGGACGGAGTCGACCAGCTCGCCGGGACTGTTTCCGGCGAGGATCGCCTCGGCGCGCTCACGCCATTCGGCCCGCAGTTCGGCCAACGAGCGCGGGGGATTCTTGGCGTTGCGGGTGTCGAGGGTGGCCTGTTGCGCGTGGGCGTACTGCACCTTCTTCGGCGGATTCTTGCCGTAGCGGGTCTTGTACTCGCGGGCCAGCTCTTCCTGGCGTGCCTCGATCGCGGCGCGGCGGGAGAACTCCTCGATGAGTGACAGAGGGATGCCGTCTACCTCGTAGACCGGCTGCTTGCCGACCGCCGTATCCGCTCTCGGGGCAAAGGTGACCCCGAGCTTGCGAGCCACCAGATCGGCCACCCGGGTGTTGTACTTCTCCGACGCCGCGACGTTCGCCTTGTAGAGAATCGACCCGTCGATGGTGGTCCAGCGGCCCTCGGCATAGACACGATTGAGCACCGCACTGTGGGTGTGCAGGTTCGGGTCCGCAGCGCGATTGTCGAAGTGATCGAACCGGGCGATCAACAGCCCTTCGGCCTTGACCTTGCGCTCACCACCCTTGCCGCGGCGGGTGTAGATCACCTGATCTTCGATCCACTCCAACGCTTCGTCCACGGCCTGCCTGTGCGCCTCTTCGACCGCGGCCTTGACCTGCGCGTCGCCCAGGCCCCACAGCAACGAGATCGACTTCATCGGGGTGAACACCAGGTCGTAACCGGCCACCGGCTGACGCGCCTTGCTGTACTGCTCGGTGATGAACTGCCACACACCCTCATCGCTGAGCAGCCCTGCCTGCTCACCGCTTTCGCGGCCCAGGTGCTTGCGGGCGGTGGCGAACTGGATCTCCTTCTTCGCCTCGGCGGTCGGGTACTCGCCGTGCTGCGCCTTGTATGCGGTGCACAGTTCTTCGACGTCGTGGACGTATTCCTGGCTGTTCTGAAACCACGAAAACGCCCGACCGAGGGCGGTCTCCCTGGACCAGGTCAGGTGCTCTTCGGCCGACGCTCCGGGTCCGGGCTTGGTGTCCAAGGCGGTCGGAGTGCGCGCCGCGCCGAACACCGACCGCATCGCGGATTCGGTGACCTCGGTGCCGACTTCGACGCCGACCTTCTCGGCCATTTTTCCGCACCAGATGCCCGGCGGGGTGCCCTTGGCGACGTAGTAGTCGACCGCATCGGGCTTACGGGACTCGGTGGCGTCGCCCTTGGCGACGTGCTTGGTGAGATAGACGTATCCGTCCCCGGCGTTGAGCTTGTGGACGGTCATCACGGCGCCAATTATGCCATGTCGCACCTTTAGTGCATGAGGTGTGTAGAGATTTGTAGAGATTTGTAGAGATTTGTAGAGATTTGTAGAGATTTTCGGGGCGAACGGAGTTCGCCCCAAGGTCCGACAGGACCTTGGGGCTTCCTGTCGGAGCAGCGAAGCTGCGGGTGTTGGGCAGCCGGGGGTAGGTTTTCATCGGTGCGGTGACCGAAGCGGGTGACATGCCGAGGTGACGACGAACCGGAGCAGGGAACTCCCCGCGAGCGCGGCAGGCCGATAGACTCCGGGCCTATGGCCACCTCTTCGACGTCGGCAGCGCGCCGATCACTCCGTCCCCACACCGCCCCGAATGTTCGGGAGAACCTGCGGCGCGAACGCGAGCGCGTCCTGGCGCGACAGGCCGAACTGGAAAAGCTGGCAGCGCCGATCAATGACGCTGCCGCGAAGCTGACGAAGCTCGATGCGGTCGTCGAGTCCCGGGCGGCCACGCCGCGACGCAAGATCGAGCAGCTGGAGAAGGCACGGGATCGGCGCATCGCGAAGATCCAGCAGGAGTACGCCGCCAAGATCGAGGCCGTGAAGGCGGAAGCAGAGTCGGCCGGCGTACACCTGACGCCGGAGGAACAGGCGCAGGAGTCGTCGTTGCTGCGCGAGTATGCCCTCGCGATCGTGGAGTTCGGCAAGAACGCCTCGGCCGGTGAACTTGCACCGCTGCTGGGTGTGAGCGCGCGGGAGGCGAAGAAGATCATCGAACAGGCGAAGAGCGACCTGGACACGTCCGACGTCGCCGCCTCGCCTGCGGCGTCTGCGCCGACCTCGGCACCTGGTGCCGGCGACGCACAGCCGGTGACCGCAGCATCGTGACGCTGCGCCGGTCATGAATGCCGACAGCGAGCCGTTGCTCGACTTCGGGTTCCCAGAGTGCGACGTCGAGTACGTCGCGCCGCAGTCGTCCGATCAACCGCGGCGGGTGCGCGTGGTCGACAACTCGCTCACTCCGTCACGGGCGAACGTCGCGGCGTTCTGGGCGAAGGTCGTCAAGTCACCGACGTGCTGGTACTGGGTCGGTGCGATCAGTGCACCCGACGGGTACGGGCGATTCAACTTCCAACGCGAGAACCGGCAACGCACGATGCTCGCGCACCGCTTCTCGGTGGAGCTGGTGCACGGGCCCCTCGACCCGAACGTGGTGTGCGAGCACAAGTGCAACGAACCGTTGTGCGTGCGCGTCGGCCACGATCACCTCGTGCAGTCCACCCACAGCGAGAACGTGCGCTACGCGATCGCGCTCGGCCGGCTGTCGGGTCACTCACTGCTCGACGGTCAGGGGCGCTCACGCTACGAACGGTCGCTGGCGATCCGTGAGGCGTTGCGGGACGGGTACGACGCAGAAGCACTGCTGCACGCGAAGATCAATCCAGGTGACTCGCAGGGCACCCTCTTTTGATCAGGCCGGCACCGCGTCAGCGAGGACCCGTGTCGACCTGGTTCCGGTCGCCCATGGCGGCATCGACGCGGAACCGAACTGGGTGAGCACCTCGATGCTGCGCAACTCCGCCAAAGCGCACTGGACCCTCGACGAACTCGGCTGGAGCCTCACCGCAGCCGGGGACCACAGAATCTGGGACGGCCTGTCCGGCTGGTTCGTCTGCTACGTCGAGGCCCATCCGGAGTTGATGGACGACAAGTACCTGGCCCGCTGGTTCCGCGCGACGATCGATGTGCGCTCCACCCTGACATAACCCATATGCAGGGATCACCACCTGCGAATAGTCCCGCCGGGCACTCGTGAGGGCTGGGTGCTCGTGTGGTCCGATAGGTCCTACGGTTGTGGATCTTCCCTATCCGGTCCGGGTCTGCGCCTGGGCCGCGGCGGTCGCTGCCAGGTCGACCGCTTGGGTTTTGCCTTGCCCGCTACCGAGCAGGGACCCCGGACGGTAGGTGATCTGCACGATCGATGCTCCCACCCGGGCGCTGACCCAATAGCTCGAGCTCGCAGGCACATCCGGATACCGGACCATGGCCGTGGTCTGCACGAGAGCAACAGACTCGTCGCCGACGGCAGTGTCGAAGGGTTCCTGGTCCTCCTGAAAGGTGTAGCCGGCAGTCCCAGCGCCCATCTGCCAGGACACACACCGCTCGACGACGGCTCGATACGCCGCCAGCGCTGTCGCAGCGGCCTGCTCGTTCCGGTACACGAACGCCTGGCTGGTGATCGCTTCGACTTCTGCTGCCTGGTCGAAATACCAGCCGGCACCGGCCTGGTCGGTCATCTCCTCGGTGCGCAGCGTCCAGGATTGGTTGCTGCACTCCGGTTGCGACGCGGGCTGCCGCTGCGTCGACTCGGGGTCACCATCGTCATCCGGTTTCCATCCCGCTCCGGGCAGCTGGTCCGGCGACAGAACCAGCTGGTCCGCGGCGAGCGGGGCCGGCGTCGGGGCCGCAGACGTCGTCGATGTCGCGGAGGTCGGAGTAGCCGACGGCGACACCGCGCTGCTCGCGGGGAAGGCCGCTGACGCCGGAGTGGTCGATGATGGCTCCTGCGTCGCCGTGTCGGAGTCACTGCCGGACGAGCACCCGGACAATCCCAGCACGATCGCGCCGACCACAGACACCGTCGGTGCCCAACGCCGAGTTACTCCTTGACCGGTTCTCAACACGAAGCACAAGGCTAATCGACCACGCTCCTGGCAGGCCCGAAGCTACGTCGAGGCGAGTTCGGGCCAGCGGTACGCACCTACGAGGTCGAAGAACTGGGACGCCTGGTCGTCGTCGATCCCGACATCGCCGGCCGTCATCGGCTCGAGCGCGTCGACGGCACCGGGGCCGGATCGACGTCGACGCAGGCAGGTCGCGTCGGCGGATTGTCGAGTGAGTTCTGGTGGGTTCGCCGCCGATGATCTCGGTGCTGGTGTCGTTGGGTCCGGTGCCGCCGCGAAGGGTCGATGACCACCTTGTGTGTCGCCCGGATCGATTACGGTGCATCCATGTCCGCAACTGCTGATCTGTCGCCGGTGGTCGAGGCCGTGCGTGGTCTCGAACTGCGTCCGCGCCAGCGGCAGTGGGTGAGTCTGAGCCTGTGTGTCGTCGATGCGGTCTACAGCATCGGCGCCCACTACGACCGTCATGTGCTGCCGGTGGTGCGCCGGATCGCCGCCGATGCCGGCATCGAGACGCCATCCGTGCCACCGCCGGTCACCGGCCTGGCCGATCCACTGCCGCTTGAGCGGTTCCTGGATCGCTACGACACCGTCGACGCGCTGCTGGCGGTGACGAACAACCGGCAACGCACCTCACCGCGCGGGGGCATCCTCAAGGCCGAGGCCGTGCTGCAGTACGCGACGATCCTCCACGAGCACGGGATCCGGACACTCGACGACGCTCGCGTCCTGCTCGACGACCCGCAGCGGCTCGACACGGTGGAAACCGCGCTGCGCACCGTTCCCGGCGAAGGCGGGTTCGGGGTGCGCCGCGGCTATCTGTGGATGCTCGTCGGCGACGAGGACACCGTCAAACCCGACCGCATGGTGCTGGGGTGGCTGGCCCGCCACGGCGCCGACGTCGACGCCGCCACGGCCCGCACGCTGCTCTCCGAGCTCGCCACCGAGGTCAGCAGTGTGCTCGGCCGACGGGTCACCGCCTGGGAGATCGACCATGCCATCTGGACATCGGCGCGGTCGGTACGCACCGAACTGCACACCGACCAGGAGGAGCCCCGCTCGCAGGATCGGTCGATAGGCCCGGATGCTCGAGGGGTGGATGCGGCCGGCGAGCTCGCCGATATCCGTGACCGCTTGGACACGGTCATGGCCACCCTCGGTGGACAGTCGTCCCGTCGCGTGATCGTCGACCTCGACGATCCGGACGAGCCGGATCTGCATTTCGTGCTGACCGCGGCGCTGCGGGAATGGGCCGACGATCTTCGACACCAGGTCCAGGACGATCCCAAGCATCCGAACCGAGCGGATTTCCTGCGGTGGGCCGAGGCTGCGGACCGGCTGCACGAACGCATCGACGAGGCCCTGTAGGACACCCCAGCCTTCCCCGGCCGCCATCTGCAGGCGGCTGATGGCCCTAGGGCTGCGGGCCGGACGAGAGGATCGACATGGTGGAACGGTCACACGTGGAGAAGCAGTTGTACGACGCGATCAAGCACGGAATCCGCCCGAGTGAGAGCGAACTCGAAGCGATCGTGGGTGGCGAGAGTGTTCCCCGGTCGCAGTCCCCGGCGGTCGATTTCGGGTTCCCCGACGATGCGGAGCGGGACGAGTTCTGACGGTGTGCGCGTGGCTATGCTGTGCGTTGTAGGACGTGCGCAAGCGTCGGTCAGGCTCGATGCCTGATCGACGTTCCTGCGCAACGGGCGAGGCCCCCGGAACTACGGATTCCGGGGGCCTCGCTGTGTGTTGTGCCGTCAGAGCCAATCACTGCTCGGGGCGGGCAGCTCGACACCGAACTTCTCGCGGGCGATGTCGACTCCGGTGCCGGACAGCGTGCGCATCTGCCTCGGGTGTAGCCCCGTCGAGAGTGCCTGCTCGACCAGTCCGAGCAGGCGCGTGTCGGACAGGGGATGCCGGGCGGCCTCCTCGCGGGCTGCCTTGAATGCGCACCCGGCGTCCGGTCCCTGGAAGTTCACATATGCGAAGAACCCGGCGACTGTCAGTGCCGCCACCCGTTCGGCCCCGTACAACTTGCGGGCGACGGCCGCCATCGTCTCGGCCGCGGTGGCCGGGTCGATCACTGCCAGTCCGAGGATCGCATCACGTGCCGTGATGTCGGTGGTGACGAGCAACCCGACTCGCGCTGCGAGTGCGGCCGTCGGCTCCTGGCGTTCGCGGACGGCGTCGGCCAGCTCGCTGATGACGCTGCGCGCAAAGTTCTCCCCCATCACGTCCTTCGTCATCCGCGCCCGGCGGCGGTCGGTCGTCGTCGCGTCGTCACGCCGGTAGCGGGCCACGATCTCCTCGCGGGTGCGGGTGAGCTGCTTGCCGGTGAAGACGGTCGCGGCGGCAGCCGCGGTCGTGGCCGGATCGACCACCGTGCCGGTCTCGAAACTCTGCATGTCAGTCCATGTCTGCCCGCCCTCGATGCTCGGGGTGTAGTAGATCCCCTGCACCTCGACACCCAGCCCGAGCATCGTCGCGTTCACGCGGTCGCCCTCTGCGATCACCTCGCGGAAGGTGCGTCCCTTCGCGACGACGACGACGATCACTGCGTCGGACTCGCCGCTTCGGGCAATCGTCTCGGCCGTCAGTAGGCGCCCGCCCGTCCCGAAGTCGGTGCGGACCATCCACGTGATGCGGCCCGCGTTCGAGAAGACCAGCACGATCGAGTGCTCAGGTAGGAACGACAGAACGGTTGGGACAGCAGCGATGAGTTCGCTGATTCCCTTGATGTGAATGCGGTCGGACATGGCCTCTCCTCATGGTCGCGGCGGACCTGCGCGGCCCGCCTGATCTTTTGCCCTTCTGGCATGGAGATAACGACCGGCCTAAGGACGCGGAGTGCAACCCCTGGGACGAAAAGTCTCGGGGGAGCGAAGCGGAGGAGAGAGTTTTCGGGCCGTCAGGCCGCGTAGCGCCCAGGGGTTGCGCGCAGCGGCCGGCCGGTCATGATCGGAGGGCCAGAAGGGCAAAGAGAGAGTCCTTTTCAGGGCGAAGCGCAGCGGAGCTCGATTCGGTGGACACCGAAGGTGGCCCGCGAAACCTCCGCGTTCCACCGTCGAGGACTGAGACCGCGAGAGATCGCCTCCGGGCAAACGCATCGATCACATGTCGGGGTTCACTGCCAGAGAGGTCGGATGCTGACGGCCCAGACGACCAGGATGATCGTGGCGATGGCGCACAGTACGGATGCGATTGCGAACGTCAACTCGCGGGGGTTTCCGGCGAGTTCCCGCAGTTCGGCGCCGATGGTCCAGTCGCTGTTCTTCGCCTGGGTGATCGCGCACAGGGCGACACCGAGCAGAAGGGCGACGGATCCGATGCACAGCAGCCACAGTCCCCAGCCGACTGAGACAAACGTCTGGTCGTCGCTGAACAGTGCCTGACCCCGCGACAGGTCGACAAACCCCGTTACAGCGCAGACGACGCCGGCGAGCATGGCTACCACGAACGGCCAGAGGGAATCCCATACGGCGCGGAGCAGCAGGCTCGCTCCGGCGACGCAGCCGGCAATCAGGGTGATCTTGCCGTCCGTGCCGTCGGTGCCGTTGAAGGTCAACGAGTTGACCGGAGTTTGCGCCACTCCCCAGGGGCCGAGGCTGGCCACGATGAGGACGAGGCTCGCGACGCAGGCCACACCGTACCCGGCGATATTCAGGGTCGACATCGCGGATCGAGGCAGTGCAGCTGTGCTCATCTTCATCCCTCCGGCCGGCTGTGATGGCGACGATCGTAGTGGCCTGCACGTCAGGGGAGCCGTTCGGCAATGTGATGCGGGCGCGGCGCGAGGTGGCCGACGTGTGCGCTACAGTCCCGATCAGCGGCGAGCAAGGGGCCGCTACCTCCCTCATCTCGGCTCGAGGATTCTCCGGAATCCCCGACCCGGACCCGGTGGCGGCGTTCACCGGGTTCGGAGAGGTAGCGGCCCATGCGCGCTGACGAGCGGCGGCAGGCCGATGCTTCCCGAAGACCGCCGTTGGCGCCCTCCATCGACCTGCCGCACCCCGATCATAGCGCGGGTTCGAAAGTATGTGCGAAAATCGGGGGGTGGTGGCGTACGAACGCGCTCCGAAGATGTGCCCAGCGGGGCATGATCTGGGGCCGAATCGTGTGGCGGTGGGGTGGATTCCCTGTTCGTGTGAGACGGCTCGGCGGCCGTCGGGGGCGATGGGCCACCGGACGTACCGCTGTTCGTGTGGGGCCGAGATCCTGATTCCGCCACATACGGGGCCGATGCTGTTCGGAGTGCAGTGGCCCGCAAGGGAGCCGGGAGCCTCGCAGAGGGAGCGGTAGCTGCGCGGAAGGGATGGTCGTGAGGCTGCCGCGCCACCGCTGCGCGCCGGCTTGCCCTCGAAGCAGTGACGGACCCGATCGAGGTCTACCGAGTCGGCGGTGACGGCAGGACTGCGCGGATACGGGCGTGCCGTTTCCTCCGCCACCTCGCAGGCGCTGCCGCACCCTCACTATTCCCAATATCTGATCTTTCCGTCTTATTCGGTATTCGAACTACGGGTCGAGGTTGTGGCTCGTGTGGTGACTGTGGGGCAGGTCCACGGTCACGGCGGGGTGTCTGGCGATCCGTGCCCACACTTTCGTCAGCTCGTCGAGGAACTGTTCTCGTCCGAGTCCGCGCAGGTTGTTCTTCGCTGTGAGGCGGTCGAGAACAGCGGTGGCGGCCGACAGGACGTCGCGGGCCTTGAAGTACGAATGCGGGATTTCGGTGACGGGACGCCCGCCGGCGCGCACGGCCGCGACGTCCGGCCCCATCTTGACCATCGGCCAGTCCCATGGTGCGGTGCGCAACTGGCCGGCCCAGGGGTAGACGTCCTGGAACAGGTGGTGATGGATGCGTTGGAAGTGTGCCAGGTCGAACCGGCCGGGGATCGGATCGTCGGCCAGTTCCTGCATGCGCAGGTAGCTGATGACACCTTCGGTGCGGTGCAGCAGCTCGGCGTCCGGGATGCCGTGCGGCCATTTCTCCGAGCGCAGGACCAGGCTTTTCATCACGGCGCGCCTGGTGTCGGGCATTCCGTCCGGGTGCCAGTCGACCGTGTCGGGGATGAAGTAGTCGAGCCATTCGCGGGAGTAGCGCGGGGCCATGTCAGTCGATCTCGTATCCGGCTTCGCGAGCGATGATCTTGGTGACTTCTTCGATGGTCGTGGTGCCTTGGATCAGTTCGACCAGCAGTTCTTTGTCGGCGTCGCTCATGTCGCGGCCTTCGATGGCCATGATCGGTTCCATCGCGGCGAGGGCGGCGCGGGCTTCGGCTTCGGTCTTGCGTGGTGTCACAGGTTCCCCCTGGTCGGTGGTGTGGTGGGGCAGGACCGTCGGGTCCTGCCCCACCGGTGGTGTCGAGGCTAGAGACGTGATCAGACGGCGCGGCCGTCTTCCTCGTACCCGCTTCCGTATTCGGCTTCGTACTGCCGTGTCGGGTCGATGTGCTGCTGCTGTTGCGGCCCTGTGCCGTGGGGATTGAACTTGTGCAGTGGGCGAACGTCGCCTGCGGCACGCAATCCGTGTGCGAGCGTGTCATCGAGCTCGAAGGTGTCCTCGGCGGCGCTGACCGTCTCGGTCGGTTCCACGATCGCGTCGGTCGGTTCCACGATCGCGTCGGTGGGTTCGACCACCGCGTCGATGGGTTCGACCATCGTAGGGGACGCGGAATTGTCGAGGCGTTCCCGGCGCGCGATGCTGGCCTGGTGAATCGCCTCGCGGGGAATCTTCCGGTCTGCGGCGAACGTCTCGACCGCGCGGATGCCGATGCTGAATGCCTCGCCTCGGGTGTTCACGGCGCCCCGGTCGATCGCGCCGTCGCCGTCCCAGGCTTCGAGGTGCCATTGCCGGTCGTCCCAGCGCACCCGGGCACCGGGCCGGCCGCTGCCCGAGTCGAAGCCGTACTGCCAGAGCGCTTCGGTCTCGTCGACCGCGACCCACGGCTGGGACTTGCGATCCGCTTCGCGCTGCTCGGCACCGTCGAGCCATTCCATCCGGGCGGCGGCCATGCGGGCCGGGACCGAGGCGATCAGCTCTTGTTTGCTCATCTGGCGTTCTGCGGCCCAGGCATCGGTGGGGTTCAGGTCGAGGGTCCACTGCGGGTATTGCCCGTCGGCGGCCCGGCGCTCGTGTTCGTCGCGGGCTCGGCGTAGCGCTTCGGGGGAGTTCTCGCGGGCGTTGACCTCGAGGCGCAGCTCTTCGGCCCGCAGTTTCGCGGCGTCGAGTTCGTCCGTCTCGGTGAACTCGAGTTCCGGCTCGGACTCGGCTTCGGCGAGCCGGCCCCGGTTGTGCTCGATCCTCGCTTCGATGACGGGCACCTGTCGTGTGGCCTTCTCGGCGAGATTGCGGATGGTGGTCAGCATTCCCTGCGCCCCACTGGCTTTCTCGACCGCGTTGAGGAACCGGTCGCGTTCGTACCAGGCGATCTCATCGCCGACGGAGATGGAGAACTGGCCGAGGATCTGGGTGTAGCCGAGCTCGAGGGACACACCGTTGATGGCCCCGAAGACCACCTCGTCGTTGGTGCGGGTCACCTCCTCCTCGAGCCGGATCAACGAGCTTCGCAGCGCGTCGGCCAAATCGGCGATTTCCGAGTCGGGGATCGCGGCGTGGGGGAAATGCCAGATCTTCTTGGCGCGGTCGTCGATGCCCGTCCACGCGGCGAGCTTGTCGACCATCGCCCGGACTTCGGGCAGCCGGTTCTCGTCGGTGGTGATGGACTTGCTCAAGGCCCGGATCGCGGCGCTGCGGGCGGCGTTGGCGTTGAGGACGGCGTCGCGGCGGGCTTCGAGGTCGGCGACCTGCTGGTCGGCCTCGACCTGCGCGACGAAGACCGGATCGCCGGTGGCGGCGGCCTTGCTCTGCGCCCACGAAACCGTCAGGTCCCCGCCGAGGTCCTCCATCGTCGGTGGCACATCCGCCTTGCGGATCATGGCGACGAAGTTCGATTTGCGGGCCACGTACTGGTACATCATCGCGTCGTACGAGCGGCGGGCGACCATGTTGACCACGCGGACGCTCTCGTGGACGTTGCCCTGGCGGATGATGCGGCCGAGGCGCTGTTCCATGTCGGCGGCCGTCCACGCCGGGTCGAGGTTGATCATCTGCTTGAGCGCCCGCTGGACGTTCAAACCGGTGCCGCCTTTCTTGGTGGAGGTGAGCAGCACCCGGATCCGCCCGTCGGCGCACGCTTGCACCAGTCGGGCTTTGGCTTTGGGGTTGTCGTAGTCGTGCATGAACGCGATCTCCTCCGGCTTCATGCCCCGGGTCACCAGGGCGTCGCGCAGCTCGGTGTAGAGGTTGCGCGATCGGGGGCCGGCTCCGGCCTTGGGGGTGCCGCGGTCGCAGAACACCAGCTGGAACACCCCGGTCATCTCGGGGCCGTACTTGTCGGCGGGGATGCGCAGATCGGCATGGTCGCTGTGGACCTGCCAGATCAGCTCGGCGGCGTGTTCGATGCGGCTGTGCTCAGGCTCGGGTGGGGCGAGGTTCGCCAGTGAGGGGTGCATGGTGAGGTTGCGCCCGTCGGTGCTGATCTTGAGGCTGTTGTCCAGGTCCATCCGATCGCCCTGGATCGTGCTCATGCGCACATCCAGGTCGGCCATCGCGTCGAGGGCGTCGGGGCCCATGTCGAACTCGACGATCTGCGGGGTTCCGCCGTCGAGGGTGGGCAGGCGCACTGGGATCTGATCGGCGGTCACCACGTCGCGGAACTGGTCGAACATCGCCACCAGCTGGGGGACGTTGGCGTATTCGGCCATGCGCGTTTTCATCTGGATGCGGGTGGCGGTGGCGTTCATCTCCGCCACCGACACCGGCTTGGCGAAGGTGCCCGCCCAGTTGTCGATGCGCCCCAGGCCGGCGGCGTGCAGCAGGTCCGGGCGCAGGTACTTGGTCATCACCCAGATCTCCGACAGCGAGTTGGTGATCGGGGTGCCGGTGGCGAACGCGAGCGCCTTGGCCGGGGCGTGCGGCATGCCCTGTTCGGCGTTGCGGGCGCGGGCCTGCTCGCGCAGGTATTTGGCTTTCATCTCCAGGTCGGTGGCGCGCTGGGAGCCGGTCGGCACCGACAGGTCGGCGCTGTTGGACGGGCGGGTGAGGTTCTTGTAGTCGTGGGCCTCGTCGATGAACAGGAAATCGCAGCCGGACTGTTCGAAGGTCAGCCCGTCGTCGGTGGCCTTGGCGTCGATGATCTTCTCGATGCGGCCTTCGGTGGCTTTGATCGCGTTCTCGATCTGCTTGACCGTGAACTCCGCTCCTTGGTTGTTGGCGGCGTCGAGAGCGTCGCGTAGTTCGGCGATTTCGCTGTCGAGGTATTCGATCTGCGCTTCGCGGCGCATGGCGATCTTGCCGAACACCGACTGCGGCACGATCACCAGGTCCCAGTCGTCGACGGCGCTCTGCCCGACGAAGCGTTGCCGGTCGTCGCGGCCGTCGAGTTCGGAGGCGACGAGGATGTTGGCGTTGGGGTAGGCGTCGCGGGCTTCGACCGCCCACTGCGCGAGCAGGTGGTTGGGCACCACGATCCACGGTTGGCGGACCTGGCCGAGACGTGTGGCTTCCATGCAGGAGGCGGTGATCGTCAGGGTCTTGCCGGCTCCGACCACGTGGTCGAGCAGGATCGTCTCGTCGTGTAGGAACCGCTGCACCGCGGCGGCCTGGTAGTCGTAGGGCGTGTACTTCGGGTTCAGGCCGGGGAAGGTCTTGCTGCGTCCGTCGTGGACCGGTTTGACGAACGAGTTGTAGCGCTCGTTGAAGGTGGTGGCCAGGCGCAGATAGCGGTCGCCGTCCTCCCACAGCCACTTCTCGAACCGTTCTTGCAGCGCATTCGCCGAGGCTTGGGCCTGTTCGGTGAGCTTGACGTGGAACCGCGGCTTCGGTGAGCGCTCGAGCTCGTCGGCGGTCTTGGTGACCTGGATCGGCTTGTTGTTGGCGAGCAGCTCGAACATCTTCACCCCGGGGAGCCGGCCGGTGCCGTACTTGTCGGGATAGCCGCTGGAGAACTCGTGGCGGCTTTTCTGGTCGGTGGAGATCTCCCAGCTGCCGCTGATCGCGTCGTGCTCGACGGTGAGCCGGTCCGGGCGCAGCCCGAACTCCTGGATCAGGAACGCGCGGTAGTCCTCGATCGGCACCCAGGTCGCGCCGATGCGCACCCCGATGTCGGCGGGGTCCACATCCGCCGGCACCACCGATTCGAGGGCCTGCACCAGCGGGGCGTAGCGGGGGTCCTGGTTGGCCTTGACCTGGGCGAGGGCGAGTTTGTCGCGGACCTGCCCGGACAACGCGACGGTGGCGAGTTCCCACTGGTCGTCGGCATGCAGGGACGGAAAGATGCGGCCCTGGGCCTGGTCGAGGGTGTCCTCGACGGACAGGTTCAGCAGCTCGGCGATCCGGTGCGGGGCGATGTGTCCGAGTTCGTCGAAGCAGAGCGCCAACGCCTCGTCGAGGTCGGCGGCGCCGGTGGCCTTGTCCTTGAACGGGGTGGTGTCCTCGGTGAAGATCGCCGTCTTGGTCGCCACCGCCTCGGTGCCGTCGAAGCGCGACTGGAAGTTCTCGATCGCCAGCACCATGCCCAGCCGCGGATCGCGGGCGATCGCGCCCTGCAGATGCGCGGAATACCGCCGCGGCTGCGGCTGCTCGGCCGCCTTCTCTCGCAGCTCCTCGTACACCTCGTCGGGGATCGACCCGGTGTAGGGGCCGGCATCCTTCGGGTCGAGACCATCGGCGGCGGCTTCCTCCCGGCCGGTCTTGATGCGCCACTCGGTGATCGCCTTGTCCAGGCGGGCGGCGATCTTCGCCTCCGACAGCGGGAGCGGGTCGGTGAGCTTGAACCGGTTCAGCGGCCCCCACCGGCGCACATAGCCGTCGTAGAGCGAGTTCAGCCGGCCCCGGATCACGTCGCGGTCGGCGATGGTATGCGTGCGCGAGCGGCTGGCCTCGGACAGCTCCATGACCGTCTCACCGAGAGCGATGAGCACCTTCCACTGCTCGGCCAGGTCCTTGCCGCGGCACCCGGCCTCGGCCCAGCCGCGGCCGAGGGTGAACTGCTCGAAGCGATTCTCGGTCTCGTGGAAGCGCATCGCACCGGGCAGCACATCGTTGGAGTCGAGGCCGGCTCCGGTGCGTAATCCCGGCGTGGTGAACGCCTCTACCTGCACCGGATCGGGGGCCGGGGCGGTGAACCCGAGACCGCGGGCGACGGCCCGGTCGATGAGCGGATCGAGCTGGGTGCGCAGCTGCTCGGCCAGGGCGGCGCCGGTGTGTGGGGTGACCCGCAGCGATCCCCCGGCATACATGCCGCCCCCCACGGTGAGGGTGCCCAGCACCCGCTCCGGGTACTTCGCGAAGTAGGGGTTGATCCAGGTCCGCGCCTGCTCACCGGTCTTGGCGTCGATCGCGGCGACCTGCACGGCGGGTGTGGCCCAGTCGAGGGTGTCCTCGGTGGGGGTCGCTCCGTCCTCGCGGCGGCGGAAGATGAGCACGTCGGTGACCACGGCGGTGCCGGCCTGCCGGTCGAACGCGCCGGTGGGCAGACGCACCGCACCGATCAGATCACCCTTCGCGGTGATCGCGGCGCGCTCTTCGGCGCGGCGGGCATCGGAGGTGAACATGCTGGTCACCACGGCGAGGTAGCCACCGGGCGCGGTCAGCGCGAGGGATTTGGCGATGAAGTGGTTGTGGATCGCCAACCCGCCCGGGTTGTGGATCGGATCGACGGGTGCGAACCGGCCGAACGGGACGTTGCCGATCGCCCCGGTAAAGGTGGCCTCGGGGGCGAAGTTGCGTTCGAAGCCGTGGTTGCGGATCTGCTGCGAGGGATACAGGTAGTGCGCGATCTTCGCGCTGATCGGCTCGATCTCGACGCCGACCATGCGCACCGTCTCCGGGGCGGTGCCGACGAAATGACCGGCCCCGCAGCCGGGTTCGAGCACCAGGGCGCCGTCGGGCAGTCCGGCGCGCTGCACGGCCCGCCACAGTTCCGCGACGATCGCGGGGTCGGTGTAGTGCGCGTTCAAGGTGGTCTGGCGGGCCTGGGCGAAGCCCTTGTCCCCGAGCAGTTCGAGCAGTTCGGCGTGCTCGGCGCCCCACTGGGCGAGGATCTTCGCGCGGTTGTCGAAGATCTCCGGGACCGCTCCCCAGCCCGACCACTGCGCCAGCACCGCCTGCTCGTCGGCGGTGGCCGGTCGCTGCTGCTCGTCGAGCTCGCGCACCAGACGCAGGGCGGCGATGTTCGCCCGCACCCGGGCCTTCGCCCCGGTGGGGACCAACACCTCGGTACCGAGAGCGAAGTCCTGCGCCGCCGCGGACGGCGGGGCAGAACGTACCGCCGCGGCCGCGGTGTCTGTGGCGTGTTGTTCCTGCTCACCGGGTGTCTGCGAGGCGGGCTCGGCGGCCGCACCGTCGGCGGCAGCCGCCGGCTCCGGTGCTGTCTCGGATACCGATTCGCCCGCGGGAGTCGGTGCGGTGGCCGGTCCGATGTGGCCGACCCCCAGACGATCGGTGAGCACCCACGAGGTCGCCGTGTCGGTGCCCGCCGGGGCGGGGTCCGACGGCTCGGCGGGAGCCGATTCGACCTCTTCGAAGATCACCGCGCCTGTGTCATCGACCGCAGGCGCTAGAACTCGGGGGGACGGCGGTTCGACCTCCTCGCTGATCTGCGGTTTCTCGGTCCCGGCGACCGGTTTGTCGGGGGTCTGTCCCTCGGCTGCGGACTCGATCTCGGTATCGGTGTCGATTTCGGCCTCGGCGTCGGTGGTGCGCTCCAGATCCGGCCGCTCCGCCTGGGGTGCGGCGGCAAGCTGGGCGCGGGCGTCGGCGATCGCATCGCGCATCGTCAGCTCGGGGCGAGGCTGACGATCGACGTAGGTGATGTGCTCGCTGCTGTTCGGTGCCCACCCGGAGCGGACTGTGACGTGCCGGCCGTCGGGGTCCCCGATGACCACATCTCCGGCCCCGGCGAAGGTCAGGTCGGAGGGGGTGAGGCTGTAGAGGTCGTCCCCGGCTGCCCGGATCTCGCGTAGGACCTTCGGGTCCGCGTCGTTGTCGAGGGTCCAGTCCAGATCGATGCCGTAGCTGTCGAGCAGTGCGGTTTCAGCCGGGAAATCGCTGCGCAGCTGGTCGATGATGCCGCTACGCACGTCCTCGAGGAGCGAGTGGGAGGCAACGAAGGCGCCTGTCTCGTTGTACTTCCACAGCAGGTCCGCACGGGCGGCAGCGTGATAGAACTCGTTGTTCCGGGCGTAGGCGATCGCCCTGGTCACCACGGTGGCGCGGGCCTGGGCGTAGGGCCGGTAGGCACGTTCGATCCACTCCGGGATCTCGATGTTGCGTGCGTCGAGCAGCGCACCGATCGCCGCCCGCGCATTGCGGCCACAGGTGACGGAGGTGCCGCCCCCGTCGAGGGTGTAATCCCAGCCCCGGATCGGGAAGAAGCTGACTTTGCTGTTCGGGCGGTCGTTCAACCGCAAGGCGCAGTACGCGGCCCCGTCACCGAACAGAGCGGCAAGATCCGACGGCTCGGGTGTGGGCAGGTTCGGGATGATGTTCCCGCGCATCTCCGCAGCGAGGCGCTCGGGGGG
>SWCF01004183.1_pt3 | contig 21371 bp, 20 predicted proteins | sample 4690081 | NCBI WGS metagenome assembly SWCF01 (sample SAMN10267280, study PRJNA491770) | bioreactor metagenome | isolation source: DHS bioreactor inoculated with | place: Japan: off Shimokita Peninsula
TTGACGTGCGCCGCGACGTCTCCGGCCGCCCAGATCCAGTCGCTGCTGCGGCCCAGGTCGTCGACCGTGATGCCGTCGGCGCAGGCTGTGCCCGCCTGCCTCGCCAGCGCGTCGTTGGGGACGACACCGCATCCGACGACGACGGTTGCCGCGTCCAGCCGTTCCCCGGTCGACAGCCGCACCGCCTCCACTGCGGACGAGCCCACGAACGCGTCGACCGTCCGGCGCGTCAGGATGCGCACCCCCCGTTCGGTGTGGAGCCGGCAGATGCGTCGGGCGATGTCCGGGCCGACGACCGCCAGGAGCGGAAGATCGCCGAGTTCGACGACGGTGACGTCGATTCCGCGGTCCGCCGCGGATGCGGCGACCTCGAGGCCGACGAAGCCGCCGCCCACGACGACGAGCGGTCCCCCCGCGCTCAGCCGGGCGGCCAGGGCCGCGGCGTCGTCCGCATCCCGCAGCGTGAGGATGTTCCCGAGATCGGCCCCGGGGACGTCCAGCCGTCGTGCCGACACACCGGTGGCAAGCAGCACCCGGTCCGCGGCCAGCGCGTCCCCGTCGGCTGTGTCGATCTGCCGGTCCGCCGGGCGCAACCGGCGCACCCCGACACCGAGGCGCAACTCGATGTCCAGACGCCGGTACTCCGTCTCGGCCACGATTTCCCGCAGCCTGCGGTCGGCGAGGTACTCCTTCGACAGCGCCGGGCGTTCGTAGGGGGTGTGGGGGTCGGCGTCGACGACGGTGATTCGGCCGGCGAAGCCGTTGTCTCTCATCGCCGATGCCGCGGCCAGGCCGGCAGCGCCGGCTCCGACGACGACGTGGTGCTCGATACGGGTCAAAGTGCCATCTCCTTCACGGAGCGGTTGGGATGTACCCCACTCCGCAGGCATGTTGTACGGGTCACAGTAGGTCCGGGCGGTCACCGCCGTCCATCGACTGTTCCGTGCGCCGGAACTCCTTTCGCGACGACGGCGTGAAGTGTTACGTGGCTTCGTTTTTCCGAGCCCTGGACGCACGGATCCGCCGGAGCGTGGCCGTGGCCGGGCGTATGCTCACCGCATGCCTGTCGAACGATCCGGGCGCGCTCAGTACACCGACATCCTGACGGCTCTTCGCGACATCGTCGCGGCCGACAGCGCCGACGCCGTGGTGCGCGCCGCACTCACCTCGGCCCGCGCCACCGCGCGAGCCGACGCGGCGTTCTGGATGGACGCCCACGCGGACGGTCTCCGCATGGTGGCCGGGTCGGGCCTGAGTCAGCCCGAAGCCCATGCGCTGAGCCACATACCGCCCGACCGGGGGCTCGGGGGCGAGGTGCTGCGCAGCGGCGGGCCGGTGTCGACACCCGACTACGGCGCGGATCCCCGGGCGATCCCCCGGATGCGGCAGCTGCTGGAACGGGAGGGATTGGTCTCGGCGGCGGCGGTGCCCGTCAGCGGCGCCGGACACATCGACTCCGTGCTGTATGTGGTCTCGCGCGCACGCCGGCCGTTCGAGTCGGCGGAGCTGCGCGCGCTGGCCGGACTCGCCTCGATGGCCGGGGAACTGCGCGGGCGGGCCGCGGAACGAGCGCGGGTCGCGCAGTCCCTGCGGACGCTCGAGGACGACCGCGAGCGGACCCGCGCCGAGCGCGAGCTGTTCCTGGCCGCAGCCGAATCGATGCTCACCGGCGCCGGCGTCGATCACTGTCTCGAACTCGCCGGCGACACGCTGGGCGGGTCGCTGCACCTCGACGGGCCGAACGCCGGTCCCGCACAGCCGACCGTCGACGGGCGCCGCACGACGGTGTGCGTGCGGCAGTTCCGCGTCCCCGGGACGGGCGACGCGACGCTGACCCTGCGGGGCGCCGTGGCCACCGGGGACGACTCGGTGCGCGTGCTGGCGGCTCTGGTCGGGATGGACCTGGCGCGGCACCGTGCCGCCCTCGAAGCGGAGATCCGCCTGACCGATCACCTGGTGCGCAGTCTGCTGGACGGGTCGAAGGACGAGCTGCGGCGGCTGTGGCATCGGGCGCTGCTGGTCGGGCTCGACCTCGGCGTCCCGCGCGCGGTCGTCGCCGTGGGAGGTGACCGGCCCGTGGATCGGGCACTGCTCGACACCTTGAGCCGGCGGGTGCGCTCTCGGGTCCCCGACGCGCAGCTGACGACGTTCGAGGGCGACGCGTTCGTGCTGTGGCCGATGCGCGGCGACGCGGAATCGTCTGCCCTCGCAACGCACCTCGCGACGATCGTCGAGGAGTGCCGCCCCCACGCGCTCGGCGCCGGCATCGGGCCGGTCTGCCGCCGGGCCGAGGACTATCCGGCGGCCGTGCGGGAGGCGCGTTTCGCGCTGCGTGTCGGTGTCCACGGACTGCGCGAACGCACCGTCGTCACCGCCGAGTCGCTCGGAATGTACCGCCTCTTCGCGCACGTCGGCGGGGTCGACGCCCTGGCGGCCGCGGCGGAGGAAACGTTGGCCCCTGTGCTCCGCGCGGACAGTCGCGACGGCTCCGACCTGCTGCACACACTGCAGACGTATCTGGAGAAGGACCGGCGCGCGGCGGAAACGGCCCGGGCACTGCACGTGCACGTGAACACGTTGCGCTACCGCATCGAACGTGTCGGCAAGTTGCTCCGCGTCGATCTCGACGACCCGGATGCGCGCTTCTTCCTGCTGCTCGCGCTGCGGCTGAGCACCGTCGTGGGACGCCGGGACGGCCACTGACGCGGGCCGCGCGACCGTGCCCCCCAACCTTACTGGCGGGCGCCGCGGTCGGTGCCTTGGACGACGATGTCGGCGCGCAGCATCCGGTAGAGGGCGCCGATCTTGCGTTCGAGGTACGCGGCGTCCCCCCCGGATTCGATGACGGCACCGCGCACGAAGGTCACGCTGGTCAGCGCGAGTTCGACCGCGAGCGCGCGCGGGTCTCCCACTCCGCTCTCCCGCGCGAACGGTTCGACGACCGCCACCAGCTGGTCGCGGGCGTAGTCGGTGGCCGTGGCCACCACGGCGGCGAGCTCCGGGTCGGCCGCCCCGTGCCATACGATGTCCGCCTCGAGCTGGAAGTACGAGATGTGCTCGGCGATGGTCGCCGCCGCGGCCGACCAGTACGCGCGCATCGTCTCCTCGGAGGAACCGGAAATATCCACCGCCCTGGGCAGATTGGCGAAGAACCTGCGACTGCCCCGCTCGATCACCGCGGCGAGCAGGCCGGACTTGCTCTTGAAGTGATGGTAGATCGATCCGACGGGCAGCCCCGATGCCCGCCGGATGTCCGCGATGGACGTCCGGTGGTAACCCCGAGCGGCCATCAACTGCTCCGCGACGTTCATCAGGTACTCGCGACTGCTCTGCGACGTCGCCTCCGCGCTGGACATGGATGCGGTCCCCCCTCCCTCGACTCGTCTATGCGGATGCGTAGCGCGCCCCGAGCGACCGGCCGATCGCGGCCGACGCCTCCCGCAGCGGCGAGACGAGTTGCTCGCCGCTGCCGTACCCGCTCGGGAACGCCACCGAGATCGCCGCGATCGCCTCGCCGCCCACCAGAACGGGAACCGCTATGCACGCCAAGCCTTTCGCCGCCTCCTCACGGTCGATCGCGTGCCCGCGGAGGCGGACGCCCTCGAGGCAGGCGTGCAGGTCGTCCGGACGCACGATCGTCGCGGGCGTTCGCGGGACGAGGGGGTGCGATCGCGACCCGTCGGGGTCCACCGGGGTGTGAGCGAGCAGCGCCTTGCCGACCGCCGTGGCATGAGCCGGCAACCTGCCGCCCACCGAGGCGGGGGTCGGGGTTGCACCGCCGGTCGTCTTCGCCAGATAGACCACGTCGTGTCCGCGCAGCACGGCAAGATTCACGGTCTGCCTGGTGGCCCGGTGGATTCGTTCGAGGAACGGCAGCGCGGCATCGCGCAGTTCGACCTCGGCGGAGCAGATCCCCACCGAGAACAGCCGCAGCCCCACCTGATAGCGGTCGTCGATGCGCTCGACGGCGCCCACCTCCTGCAGCATGGCCAGGAGGCGGTGCGTCGTGGACTTGGGCAACCCACTTCCGCGCGCAAGTTCGCTCAACGTCATCGACCGCCGGGACTGGGTGAACACGCCCAGGATCTCGAAGGCCCGGCCGAGCAACGATGCGGACGTCGCACGATCGTCCGGCGCCGAGACTGTGCGGCACCTCAGTCCGGGGCGGGGATCTTCTGCCATAGAAACGCCTCCAAGCTGGCTAGAACGATCGTTCCAACGAGGCTAGCGACCGGCCGGCACCCTGTCAACGGAGCGCACCCGCCCGCCTCCTGCGCCGCCTCGCCGGGCCCACCGCCTCGGGTCGATCCGCACAACACCCGGCCCGATCACTGGGCGAATCGTCCATTGAGCACCGACCCGGGTCCGGCAACAGTCGAAGCCATGACCTCCGAATCCCCCGCTCCCCCGGACCCGACCTCGGCGTCACGAAGTCATGTCGTGGTCGTCGGCGCCGGCCCCGTCGGACTCGTCGCCGCCCTCGCCGCGCACTCGCACGGTCTCCGGGCGACCGTCCTCGAGGCCGAGGGCAGCGACCGCCTCCGCGCCGGAAGCCGCGCGACCTACCTCTACCGCGAGACGCTGGACCAGCTCGACACCTTCTCCCCCGGCCTGGGCGCGCGACTCGCCCGCGAGGGCGTGACCTGGCCGCGCATCCGTTCGACGTACCACGGCCGCACCGTGTACGAACGGACCTTCCCGCGCGCACCCCACGGCGCGTTCGGCTCGAGCATCTCGCAGCGACTGCAGGAGCGGGCGATGCTCGAGCACGTCGAGGCGGCCGGGATTCCGATCCGGTGGAACACCCGGGTCGGCAGCGTGTCGTCCACCGCGGACGGGGTCGCGGTCCGCCTCGTCGACGGCAGCACGATCGACGCGGACTACGTCGTCGCCGCCGACGGCGCGCACTCCGCGGTGCGCACGTCACTGGGAATCGAGATGGAAGGCCCCCGTTCCGACGCGTCCTTCGTCATCGTGGACGTCGACGAGGTGGCCGACGACCCGCTGCCCCTCGTGCGGGAGTTCCACTACCGGCACCCGGCCGTCGAGGGACGCAACGTCCTCGTCCTGCCCTTCCGGGGTGGGTGGCGTCTCGACCTGCAGGCGCGCCGAGACGACGGCGTCGAGGCCCTCCAGTCGGCCGACGGCACCGCCGCCTGGGTCGCGGCCGTCCTCGGCGAACGCTACCGCGATCGCATCGCGTGGGTCTCGAGCTATCGATTCCATCGCGCGGTCGCCGCGCGATTCACGGACCCGCACAACCGTGTGTTCCTCGCGGGCGAAGCGGCGCACCTGTTCGCACCGTTCGGCGGCGGACGCGGGTTGAACTCCGGAGTGCGCGACGCGCAAGCCGCGATCGAGGCGTTCGCCGCCGCAGCGCGCGACGGCGGGGACGCCGCCGCTCGGGAACAGGTCGGTGCGGCGGGCGAGACACGCCGCCGCGCAGGGCATTTCAACGCCGACGCGGCCGGTGGCGCGCTCGCCCAGATGGAGGCGAACACCGTGCTCGACCGGGCCGCGCAATGGGGTGCGGCGTTCGCCGCGCGCTGGTGGAGCCGGCCGGGTATGTGGCTGGACAGCCGGGTGACATCCGGTTCCGCCGAACGCTTCTCACCGTCCACCCGCTTCTGACCACCACCGCACGCCGAGGACCATCATGATCGATCAACCGCATCCCGACCCCGGCACACCGAGCACCAGCCTCTGGGACGTGTTCGCCGGTCGCGCCGCCGCCCACCCCGATCGCGAGGCCGTCGTGCACGGTCCGTTCCGCTGCACCTACGGCGAACTGCGCGAACAGGCCGAACGCACCGCCGCCGGTCTCGAGGCGCTGGGGGTGCGCGCCGGCGACCGGGTCGGCATGCTCTCGTACCCGCGCCCCGAAGTCGTCGCCGTCTATCTCGCGTGCGCCCGGCTGGGCGCGATCTTCCTCGGGATCGGGACGCGGGTGAACGACAAGGAACTGGACTACATCCTCACGGACGCCACGCCCTTCGTCCTCGTCACCGTGGACCGATTCGAAGGCACGCAGTTCGGTGCCCTCGTCGATCGGGCCGCGGAACGCCACGACATTCGTGCCGTCGTCCATCTCGGTGACGAGCCGGGCGGGCCCTTGCCCTTCGAGGTGGCTCCCGCACGATCCGTCGTGCGGCCCGTCGATCCCGACGCCCCGCTGTCGATCGTCTACACGTCCGGGACGACGGGGGACCCGAAGGGCGCCGTCGTGACCCATCGCGGCATCCTCACCTTCTCCGCGCTCCTGCGCCACACCCCCGTCGAGGCGCCACGAATCCTGTCGCTCATGCCGATCGACCACATCGGCGGTCAGGGCAACGAGATCGTGTCCGCGATTCTGTCCGGCGGCACCCTCGTCCAGCTGCCGCGCTTCGACGCCGGCGCCGCGCTCACCGCGATCGAGCAGGAGAAGGTCACCCTCTGGCAGGGAGTCATCCAGACCATGCTCAACAGGCTCATGGCACACGATCGGTTCGAGACCGCGGACCTCGGCTCGCTCGAGCGGTTGTGGTGGGTCGGACCGTTGCCGGTGAGCCTGGCCGAACGCCTCGCCGCCCGCATCCCCGTCGTCGGCGCCTCCTACGGCATGACGGAGGTCGGGTGCATCACCATGACCGATCGGGACATCACTCCTGCGGATGCGACCCGCACCGTCGGCAAGCCGCTCGACGACGTCGACATCCGGATCGAACCGATCCCGGGGCACCACACCGGCGAACCCGGCGAGATCCTCGTACGCCGAAACCCGTTGATGCAAGGGTATTGGCGCAAGCCCGAGAAGACCGCCGAGGCGATCACGCCGACGGGCTGGCTGCGCACCGGCGATCTCGGGTACTTCGACGACTCGGGAAACCTTGTCCTGGCTGGACGTTCGAAACTGCTCATCCGCTCCGGCGGCTACAACATCTCGCCGATGGAGATCGAGCAGATCGTCGAGAATCACCCCGGCATCCAGCTCGCCGCCGTGGCCGCCGTGCCGGATCCCGACCTCGGCGAGGCCGCCCACATGCTTGCGATCCCGGCGCCCGGGCACGCCCCGACCGAGGACGACGTGAAGAAGTTCCTTCGCGAGCGTCTCAGCTCCTACAAGATCCCCAAGAGCGTGCGGTTCTGCGACCGGATCCCGCTGCTCGCCAACTCCAAGCTCGACCGCCGGGGCGTGCAACAGATGCTCGACCCGAGAGCCGATACGCCCGCCCCCGTCCCGTCCCAGGAGGAACGATGATCGTCTTCGACAGCACCGCCGACCTCACCGACCACGTCGGCACGCACCTGGGCTCCAGTCCGTGGGTGACGATGGACCACCAGCACATCCGCGGATTCGGTGAAGCCACCCACGACTTCAACTGGATCCACTTCGACGCCGAGCGCGCCGCGGCCTCCCCGTTCGGCTCGATCATCGCGCACGGGTACCACACGTTGGCGCTGATCGGCGGGCTCATCCAGCAGACCATCGATACCTCCTTCTGCTCCGTCGGACTCAACTACGGCCTCGACCGAGTTCGCTTCCCCGCCGCGGTTCCGGTCGACTCGCGGGTGCGGCTGGACCTGCACCTGACCGACACCGTGCCCTTCGACGGTGGCGTCGACGCCGTCTACCGGTGCGTCATCGAGATCGAGGACGGCGACAAACCCGCCTGCGTCGCCGAGGTGATCTTCCGCTACTACGACTGACACCCACCTTCCCCCTGCCTTCGGAGTACCCATGCCTGTCTTCCACGACGGTCTCGACGAGACCGCTCCTCCCCCCGGCCCGGTCGTCGAAACCGACGTCGTCGTCGTCGGCTCCGGCCCCGCCGGGGCGTCGGCCGCGCTGTTCCTGTCCACCCTCGGCATCGACAACATCATGATCACCAAGTACCGATGGACCGCCGACACGCCGCGCGCCCACATCACCAATCAGCGGACAATGGAGATCTTCCGTGACGTGGGCATCGAACAGCAGGTCCTTGCGGAAGCGTCCCCCCACGACATCATGGGCGACACCGTGTTCTGCACCGCCCTGGCCGGTGAGGAACTCGGGCGGATCCTGTCGTGGGGAACCCACCCCGCCCGCGAGGCCGACTACGTGCTCGCTTCGCCGTCCCTCAACTGCGACATCCCGCAGACGCACCTCGAGCCGATCCTCGTGAAGAACGCCACGGTCCGCGGTACGCAGACGCGGTTCTCGACCGAGTACCTCTCCCATTCCGAGGACGCCGACGGGGTCACCGTCCGGGTTCTCGATCGGCTCGACGGCCGCGAGTTCGACATCCGCGCCAGGTATCTGATCGGGGCGGACGGCGCCCGCTCCACGATCGCAAACGCCCTCCGGCTGCCGTTCGAGGGCCGGATGGACATTGCCGGTTCGATGAACATCACGTTCCGCGCCGACCTCACCGACCTCGTCGCGCACCGCCCCTCGGTGCTGTACTGGGTGGTGCAGCCCGGCTCGGATGTCGGCGGCATCGGCGCCGGACTCGTCCGCATGGTGCGCCCCTGGAACGAGTGGCTCGCCGTGTGGGGTTACGACATCGAACTGCCGGCACCGGAGATGAACGACGATCGCGCCCGGGAGATCGTCCGCACCATGATCGGTCGCGACGACATCGACGTCGAGATCACGGGCTACTCGCTGTGGGGCAACAACGAGATGTACGCCACGCACATGCAGACCCGACGGGTCTTCATCGCCGGCGACGCCGCCCACCGGCACCCGCCGAGCAACGGCCTCGGCTCCAACACCTCCATCCAGGACTCCTACAACCTCGCCTGGAAGATCGCCGCCGTGCTGGAAGGACGCGCCGGTCCGGGACTGCTCGAGACCTACTCGGTCGAACGTGTCCCTGTCGCCGAGCAGATCGTCAAGCGGGCCAACAAGTCCAGTCGCGAGTTCGTGGGAATCTTCGAAGCCCTCGGCACGACCCGGGCGACGACGGTCGAACACATGCAGGCCGAACTCGCCGAACTCCGGGCCGACACACCCGAGGGCGCCGCCAAGAGGCAGGCGCTCGCGGCGGCGATGGAACTGAAGAACTACGAGTTCAACGCCCTCGGCGTGGAACTCGGGCAGAACTACGCCGGCTCCCCCGCGGTGGTCGAGGACGGGAGCGTCCCGCCCGTCCCCACCCGGGATCCGGAACTGCACTACGAGCCGCACACGTATCCCGGCGTGCGCCTGCCGCATTGCTGGGTGGGTGATTCGACGAGCAGGATGTCGACGCACGATCTGGCGCAGTACACGCAGTTCACGCTCCTCACCGGCAAGACCGGCCGGGCGTGGGCCGGCGCGGCCGCGAAGGTCTCGGAGGAGCTCGGCGTGGACGTGGTCCCGATCGTGATCGGAGCCGGCGAGCCGGTGCAGGACCTGTACTTCGACTGGGGCAGGCTGCGGGAGGTGGCGGAGGACGGGGCAGTCCTGGTCCGGCCGGACACCCACATCGGATGGCGCGCACACCGCATGTCGGACGACCCGGTGACCGCACTGCGCGACGCCATGCTCCGCATCCTGCACCGGCAGGCGTGACCGATGGGACTGTCGTTCACCCACGAAACCCGTCCGCAGCGCGTGGTGTTCGAAGCCGGAGGCGCACGCCGTCACCTCGCGGCCGAGATCGACCGGCTCGGCGCCGCGCGGGTCATGCTCGTGGCGTCGCCGGCGGAAGGCGCCCTCGCCGACCGCGTCGTCGGGGACCTGCCGGTCGTTCGGCACTGGTCGGAGGTCCACCCGCACGTCCCCGTCGAGGTGGCGCGACGAGCACGGCGGGCCGCCGTCGACGCCGAGGCCGACGCCCTCGTCTGTGTCGGCGGAGGATCGGCGGTCGGCCTGGCCAAGGCCGTCGCGATGACCACCGCCCTGCCGATCGTGGCCGTGCCGACGACCTACGCCGGCTCGGAAGCGACCGACGTGTGGGGGCTGACCGACAACGGCGTGAAGACCACCGGCGCCGACGGCGCGGTCCTGCCCACCTCGGTCGTCTACGACTCCGAACTGACCGTCGGCCTGCCGGTCGACCTGAGCGTCGCCAGCGGCCTGAACGCGCTCGCCCACTGCGTCGACTCGCTGTGGGCCCCGCGCGCCGATCCGATCAACGCCGCGCTCTGCCTCGAGGGCGCCCGCGCTCTCGCCACCGGCCTGCCGGAGGTGGTCGCGGACCCGGACGGAATCGACGGCCGCGACCGCTGCCTGTACGGCGCGTACCTCGCCGCCGTGGGGTTCGCGTCGGCCGGCGCGGGCATGCACCACAAGATCTGCCACGTCCTCGGTGGCGCATACGGTCTGCCGCATGCGCAGACCCACGCCGTCGTGCTGCCCCACGTGCTGGCCCTCAACGCCGCGTCGCTCGGCACGCTCGGCCGGCGCCTCGCCGTCGCGCTGGGGTCCCCGACCCCGGGGGATCCCGGTGCGGCCCTCGCTGCGCTCGACGAACTACGGCGGCGCCTGGACGCCCCGGCGTCCCTCGCCGAGCTGGGGATGCGCGAGGCGGACCTGCCCGGCGCGGTGCAGCGCTGCCTTGCCGCCGTTCCCGACACCGATCCCATGCCCGTCACGCCGCAGAACCTGGCCGAGCTGCTCTACGCGGCGTGGTCGGGTCGGCAGACCCGGAGGACTCCGTGACCATCCCATCCGATCACCACCCGCTCCAGCCGCCCGCCCGTTCGGTCGACCCGGCGCCCTCCGTATCGCCCGAACAGGCACGACGCGAGCAGGATCTCGTCGACCGGGTCGTCGCGTCGTTCGACGACACCGAGTCGCCGCGCCTGCGTCAGCTCATGCAGGCACTCGTCCGGCATCTGCACGCGTACGTGCGCGAGGTTCGGCTCACCGAACAGGAATGGAGTACCGCGGTCGCCTTCCTCACCGAATGCGGACACGTCACCGACGACAAGCGCCAGGAGTTCGTCCTCCTGTCGGACGTCCTCGGGGTCTCGATGCAGACCATCGCCGTCGGCAACGAGACCGTCGGCGACGCCACCGCGGCGACCGTGTTCGGGCCGTTCTTCGTCGACGGGTCACCGCGCATCGAGTCCGGCGGCGACCTGACGTTCGGCGCGAAGGGCCAACCGTGCCGAGTGCAGGGCACCGTCCGCGACCTCACCGGCCGGCCTGTGCCGGGGGCGCGCATCGAGGTGTGGGAGGCCGACGAGGACGGACTGTACGACGTGCAGTACCGCGACGACCGCGTCGCGGCGCGCGCTCACCTGTTCACCGGCGACGACGGCCGGTACAGCTTCTGGGGGCTGACCCCCACCCCTTACCCGATTCCACACGACGGACCGGTCGGGCGGCTGCTCGAAGCCGCCGGACGCTCACCGATACGCGCGTCCCACCTGCACTTCATGGTGTCCGCGCCGGGGCTTCGAACGCTCGTCACTCACATCTTCGTCGACGGCTGCGACTACCTCGACCGCGACAGCGTGTTCGGTGTCGAGGACTCGCTCGTCAAGGACTTCGTCCGGCACTCGGCTCAGGAGCCACCGCCGGACGGACACGATGTCGCGGGGCGCAGCTGGGCGAGCGTCGACTTCGACATCGTGCTCGCGCCCACCGAGTAGGCGGGCCGCCCGGGTGCATCCGTCTGCTAGACGCGGACGGTGACGTCCGGGTTCTCGGGGATACGGATCCCGGCCTCGGCGAGACGCTGCGCGGCGTCCTCCGCGGTGGACGGCCGCCCGGCGGTCGCGTAGCTGCCGGTCGGCACCACCGAGTGCACGATGGTGTCCGGGTAGACGTGCACGAGGTTGAAGCCCTGGGCACCGTCGTGGCCGCGCTGGCACCCGGCCGGAACGTTGAGGTCCTGGGTGTAGCACGTCGAGGAGGCCACGGAAACGGGGATGTCGGCGAACGTCGCGGTCGTGGTGTAGTGCAGGTGCCCGGCGAGGATGGTGCGCACGTCGGTGTCGCGCAGCACCTCGGCGAGGCCGGCCTGGTCGCGCAGTTCGACGAGCACGGCCTGGTCGAACACGCTGGGCACCGGCGGGTGATGCATGGCGAGGATGGTGCCGAAGGGCGCCGACGTCTCGAGTTCCTGCGCCAGCCAGTTCAGCTGTTCCTGCGAGACCTCGCCGTGGTGGAAGCCGGGCACCGAGGTGTCGAGGGTGATGATGCGCAGGCCGTTGACGTGGTAGACGCGGTCGATCGGGCCGGTGGACGGCGCCTGATCGAGCAGCAGTTCCCGGAAGGTGGCGCGGTCGTCGTGGTTGCCCATGGCCCACACGATCTGCGCGCCGAGCGCCTGCGCGACGGGTTCGACGAGACCGCGCAGCTTCGCATAGGCGTCCGGCTGGCCGCGATCGGCGAGGTCGCCGGTGAACACGAGCGCATCGGGCTGCACCCCGGAGGCGCGGATGTCGGCGAGGATCTGCTGCACCCGGGCGTCGGCGTCGACCGTTCCGTAGAGCAACTCGTCGCCGCCGACGAGGTGGGTGTCGGTGATGTGCAGCAGGGTGTGCGACGGCCTCGGGTATTCGGCTATTCGCTCGGCCCCACGAGGGCTGCCCATGATCTCTCGCTTCCGTTCGCCGACGTGCTCAGGGGCACACGTCGAGTATGACGATAGTCGAACGGATTCGGGTTGCCCTCGGACACCCCGGAGTCGACGCGACGGCGAACGGGCCGCGAACCTCGGGTGGCGTCACGCCAGGTGCGTCCCCAACGGCGTCGATTCCGGCTGGTCGAGCCGCCAGAACGTGCCACCGTCGCAGGTCTCGGTGTCGCCGCTGAGGTAGCTCGCAACAGCGACGGCGGCGGTGGTCGGGTCGGGGAACCGCCGACCTTCCATCGGGCCGGCCGTGATCTCGAGGGTCCCGGTGGTGGGATCGAACCGTCCCTTGACGCGGTAGCCGTCCCGGTCGGCCACCACCGACAGCCGCGGATCCTCGACGACCTCGGGTTCGGCCGACCCGCGCGCCTCGCCGGCGCTCGCCTTCCGTGCGCGGTTGCGGGCAAGCCGCTCCTGTTCGGCCTCGGCCGCGTCGTCGTCGGTGTAGCGGGTGGTGTCCTTGGCGGGTGTCAGGCCGAGCAGATCCCAGCAGTCCTTGCCGTGGGCGACGCTGCTGAGGGGGATGGCGTGGCTTCCCGTGTGCGTCCGGCCGGGGCCGTCGGACATCCAGATGTCGACCTCGGCGGCGATGCCCGCCGCGACCTCGTCGGACGGCAGGACGAAGTACTCCGCCGGGTCGCTTCCCAGATCGACGAACACCCAGAACTGCGACCCGGTGTCGTCGGTGTCGGGCAGGGCGTCCTGCCGGCGGGCCTGCCAGTCCCCGTCGATCCTGGTGCGGACACGGACGATGCAGCTGCTCCCGTCGACGCCCCACACCTGGACCGGGTTGCGCGGCAGGTGCTCGAGCTTCTCGGCGCGGCCTCCGCGCTGGATGACCTCGGAGATGAAGGCCTGGATCCCTCGACCGGCAGTGTCGTGCACTCGACTGCGTCCATTCCTGTGCTGCGCCCCGTACGCATCGGTGAGCTGTGTTGCGACGGGGTCCCGCGCCACGACTCGAGTTTCTGTACTCCAGAGTACGGGCAGGGGTTCGGCGGTCGCGGGCCGCCTCGGCCTCCGGCGGGTCGGGCCGGGTGCCGAGGCGACCCGCACCCTCCGCCGGCGAGGGGTAATTTCGCTGTCATGAGCACCACGTGGCAGGACCCGAAGGCTGTGAGCCTGATGCTCGACGACTGCGCCACCTGGGCGGTGGTCGGGCTCTCGGGCAACCCGGACCGCACCGCGTACCGGATCGCGCGGCTGCTCCAGGAGCGCGGCAAGCGGATCGTCCCCGTTCATCCGAGTGCGCCGACGGTGCTCGGCGAGCAGGGTTACGCATCCCTCGCGGACGTGCCGTTCCCGGTCGACGTCGTCGATGTGTTCCGCCGCTCGGAGTCGGCGGGCGAGTTCGCGGACCAGGCCGTCGCGATCGGCGCGAAGGGCGTGTGGTTCCAGCTCGGGGTGATCGACGAGGAAGCGTTCGCGCGCACCACCGAGCAGGACGTGGCGATGGTGATGGACGCGTGCCCGGCGATCGAGTGGAATAAGCGGCGCGGCTGATGCTTGAAGGTGCGGTGCGTCCTTTGGGCTGCCCTGGCCGCCCAAAGGACGCACCGCTGCGGCGGTCGTCAGGTCGGACGGCCGGCGAGTGCCGTGGCGACGGCGCCGCCGAGCGCGACGTTGCCCCGGTAGACCTCGACGTTGACGTCGAGGCTGCGGCCGCCGGTGGCGCGGTGGAAGTGGTCGAGCAGGAACGGCGTCGTGTCCTTGCCGGCGACCCCGGCGCCCGCGGCCCGCTCCTCCGCCTCGTGCAGCACCCGCGCATGCAGTCCGGGGTCGAGCTGTGCGTCCTCCGAGACCGGATTCGCAAGCAGGACAGCGGATTTCAGGCCGAGTGCATCCCGGGCGCGGACCAGCTCGGCGACCTCGGCCGGGGAGTCGACGGAGTATTCGAGCGGGCAACCGCTGTCGCGGATGTAGAAGCCGGGGAAGCTCCGGGTGCGGTAGCCGACGACCGGAATGCTCAGCGTCTCGAGCCGCTCCAGCGTGGCCGGGATGTCGAGGATCGACTTGACGCCGGCGCTGACGACGAGGATCGGCACGGTGGACAGGGCGACCAGGTCGGCGGATTCGTCGAAGGTGCTCTGTGCGCCGCGGTGCACGCCCCCGAGCCCACCCGTCGCGAAGACCCCGACACCGGCGCGGTGCGCGAGCAGGGCCGTCGCCGCGACGGTGGTGCCGCCGGACAGCCGTCGCGCGACGGCGATCGGCAGGTCGCGCACGCTCAGCTTCGTCACGGTCTGCGACGTCGCGAGCTCGGTGATCTCGTCCGCGGACAGCCCGACGGTGGGGACGCCGCGGAGCACGCCGACGGTGGCGGGGACGACGTCCGCCGCCCGCAATCGCGCCTCCGCCTCGAGCGCCACCTCGAGGTTGCGCGGACGCGGCAGGCCGTGGGTGAAGATCGTCGATTCCAGGGCCACCACCGGGCGGCGGGCCGCGACGGCGGCGCGCACCTCGTCGGATATCCGGCTCACCGGGTCCATGCGGCTCCTCTCGTCGCCTGCAGCGTACCGGCGGGGCGCCGAGGGTCCGGTCACCTCAGAGCAGTTCGCCGATTCCGCACACCGGCAAGTGGATCCACCCCTCCCGGACCGCGACGGGGTGCTGCGCCGCATCGGGCCGGGCGGTTCTGCCGAGGGCGGCCGCGCGGGCGACGAGGCCGGCGACGACCGCATCGAACGCGTCGTCGGAGTCGACGCACAGGTCCCGGAAGCCGCCGAGCGTCAGTCCCGGCAGGGCCCCTTCCAGCACAGCCACCGATGCGGCGCGCACCTCGCGGTTCTTCGCGCTCTTGTACCCCTTGAACGGCAGTCCCCAACCCTGCAGCGCGGCAGCGGGATACGCCTCCACCACCGTACCGTCGACGCGGTCGACCTCCACTCCGACGGCATCGAGTTCCGCGAGCAGGCCCGCACACCGGAGCGCCACGTGGGCGATGAGATCCGCGGACACGCTCAGCGGGACGATCCCCGTCCGGGCATGCACCACGCGGTCGGTCGACCGTCGCACCAGCGGGAGGCGTCCGGGCCGGCTGCTCAGGGCGCGTTCGCGCGAGTACTCGAGGCGGTGGTGCGCGCCGAGGAACTCGACGAACGCGTCGGGCCACCCGAAGGGCGCGTCGATCCCGCTCCGGTCCGCCGCGACGATCGCGGCCACGATCTCCGGGTCGGTCGCGCCGAGCCGCAGCGCCTGCACCGTCGCGGTGCCGTGCTCCCACGCGAGGGTGGCGACCGCCGTCTTCGCCGGCTCGGCCGCGAGATCGACACCTACCGTCTTCACGAACGTCACGGTATCCGCTGCCCGTCCCCGGAGCTTGCATCCGTACTGCGCACCGTGCATCCCCTCTGTCCCGCCACAACGGGTGCAAGCACGCCACAGGGAGTGCAAGCCGCCGGCGCGGTAGCCGGCACCCACACGACCGGCGGGCACACAGCCGTGGACTACGTTCCGCATCCGTGCCACGGTGGAGGCGGATATCTCTTCCAGGAGGTGCAACACCATGGAGCACACCCAGCAGAACAGCGCCGCCCAGGAATGCCCGGACTGCCATGCGCTCGCCGCGGACCTCGCGGCGCACAAGCAATGGCACTCCCGGGTCGTTCACGACCTGGCCCTCGCCGTCGAGAAGGAAGTGGATCGACGGACCCGGACACCCTGACCGGGACCGCTCCCCGGTCCTGTTGCGTCAGCGGAAGGCGTCGCCCTTCGTCGTGAGCGTCCTGACCCGTTCGACGATCCTGTCCTGCAGCTTCTTCGGCGTGCGCCAGCGCATGGCGAGGCGGTCGTGGTCCATCGCGTGCTCGGCGACGATGTCCTCGAGCTGCTCGACATCGAGGGGCGCCAGCTTCTCGCGCAGGCCGGCCTCGCCGCCGTCACGGAACGGAACGAAGGGCCCCGGGGCACGTTTGCCGCACCCCAGCGCCCTCGCCACTCGCTCGCTCGGCAAGGCACACCGGGACCCGGACGAATCCGGCGCCGGGCACCCGCGCACCCCCTAGATTCGAGGCAGTCGGCGACGGGAGGCCGCGTGCGCGAGGGACGGTGGTGGCGCTGGTGGCCGCTCGCGGCCGCGGCGGCGCTCGTCGTGCTGCTCGCGGTGACGAACGCGGTTCCGACGTGGCCGGGGCTGATCCACCTGGTGGCGTTGCCCCCGCTGGACCAGTTCGCCGACCTGCGGCTCGTGCTGTCGCGGGCGCCGTCGTGGCCGGTGTTCCTGATGTTGCTCGCCGCCGTGTCCGCGGCGCGGGTCGCGCTCATGGCGTGGCTGCTGGGCGGTCTCGATGCCCGCCGCCTGCGATTCGCGGCCCTGTTCTACGCGGTCGCGTTCGGGCCGGTGCTGCTGGCGGCATTCGCCGACGCCACCGCCTACGCCGTCCTGTACTCCCGGCTGTTCTGGCCGGCCGTCGCCCTGGTCGGGGTGCTGGTGCTGACGCTCGGTCCGGTTCCGTGGCAGGGCACCGTACGGCTGCGGGAGGCGCTCGCACTGACCCGGCGGCGGGGGCTGCGCGTCGAGGTGACGCTGCCGTACTGCGCCGTGGTCCTGGCGCTGGGCGCCCTGGCCGAACGGGTCCCTGTCCTGACCGTGCCGCTCGTCCCGGTCTCGGCCGTCACGACCGGCCTGGCGATCCGGGCGATGCACCGCCCGGCACTGCGCCGGCCGGGGGCGGCCGTGAGCGCGTTCGTCGCGGCGCTGGTCGCCGTATCGATCGCTTTCGTCGCGACCCGCGGGTACGACGAGCCGGAACCCGGCCCGCCGCAACCGGGTTCGCTGCTGATCCTCTCGGGGATCAACTCGGCGTCGGGGCGGGGCGCGATCCACGCGACGGACGTACACCGCCTCGGCTACCGCTGCGAGCAGGTGTACTACTTCTCGTATGCCGGGCCGGGCGACGGGCAGCCGCAGCGGGACGCGACGTGCCCGATCCGCACGGGCGCCCCCTACGGACCGAGCGACACCCAGCGCCCGTTCCAGGAACAGGTCGATCTGTTCGTCGAGCAGGCGTCCGGGCTGCCTCGTCCGCTGGTGGTGGCCGCGCATTCGCACGCGGTGTGGGTGGTGTGGGAGGCCGTCGCCACCGGGCGGGCCGACGTCGACGCCCTGCTGCTCGTCGGCCCGTTCCCGAGCACCCCGACCGGCTACCCACCGCCCGGCGTGAACGCCCCCGGCCGCGTCTTCGCCGACCTGCTGCGCCTCGCCGCACCGGCCACCGACCTCGTCCGGTTCCACTTCGATCCGGAGACCCCGGCCGCCCGGGACCTGCTCGGCACGGCAGGTGCCGCGGAGTCCGTCCTCGCTCGGCCGCTGCCCGGGGCGGTGCGCGCCTCGAGCCTGCCCTCGGCCACCGATCTGCCGCTGATGCCGGACGGCCGGGAGCTCGACGTGGAGCGCAACGAGTGTCCCGCCCGCGTCGCCCACCCGTACCTGCCCAAGTCGGCGGCCTTCGAGGACGCCGCCATCCGGTTCCTGAACGGCCGGCCTCCCCCACCGTGCCCGCCGTGGCGGGACTGGGGTGCCGTGCTCGTGCGGCCGTTCGGGGTGCCGGCCGGGCAGGCGCTGCGCTGATCCCGAATTCCCCCGCGACGATCGCCGCCGAGGGGGATATTCGGAGGAGGCCACCACCGGTCCCGAACAACGGCATCGCCGGACGCAGCGCGGTGCTCACGACCAACGACCGCCACGACGAACGACTGCCACGACGAACAACTGCCACGACGAACGACTGCGGAGTACCCATGACACTGCTTCCCCGCCCCGGTCTGTCGGCGATCGTGACGGTTGCCGCCGCCGCACTCCTGTCCGTGTCGATGCCACCGAACGCCCCGGCCTTCGCGCCCGACGTCCACGGGACGATTCTGCGGGCAGCGCTGCCGCCGGCCCCCGGCGACGGGGGCGTCGACGACCTGGCACTCGCCGAGATCACCGGAAGCCTCCTCACCGGCACCGGCAACGAAGGCAGCGACCTGTTCCAGGGCGACGCCTTCCGGCACTTCGACAACGCCGCGGGGCCGGCGGACGTCTGCGACCGTGCCCGGGACGCGTGGAACTTCTTCGTGCCCGCCGTGATCGCCGGCGCGCAACCCGCCGGACCACCGGAGTTCCGCACCTCCGTGAACGGCTTCGGAGCCCGTAGCGCCTTCGGCGGCCTGACGCACGCCCTCGCCGACTTCTACTCCCACTCGAACTGGGTCGAGCTGGCCGTCGCCGCGAACCGGGCACCGGGGCTCGCTCCGCTCTTCCCGACGTGCGATCCCGCCGCTCTTCCGGCCGGCCTGCACACCGGGTTCTTCGAGCTGACCCCGGCGAACGGTCTCGACGGCTGCCCGAGCGGTCCGCCCGCTCCCCCGGCCGGGTCGTCCGTCCCGCCGAGCGAGGGCCCGCCCGCCCCGCCCGCCCCGTTCGAGGAGTGTCACCTGACCCTGAACAAGGACGATCCGGGCACGCTCCGCGGCAGTGAGCCGGTCCCCGGACAGGACGGGACGACGTACCACCAGCTCGCGGTGCAACTCGCCGTCGAACACACCACCGCGCTGTACCGGGAGGTCCGTGGTCTCGTCGTCGGTTCCGTCCCCGGCGGTGTCGACGGAGAGTGCGTCACCGACAATCTGTTCCAGGCCGCGCGATTCGCGCCCTGTGCGGTCCCGGCGCCCACTTCCGTTTTCCCCGAACGTATTTCGGTACAGCCAGTCGGCGTTGCGCCGAGTCCGCCGGCATAGGGGCGAGACCGGCCGCACCGGGGCGGGGCCCCGGCCTCCGCCTTTCACCTCATCGCTGCCACCGCGGCCGGGGTGAGACCGTCCAAGCCGGGCAGCACCAGCCCGGCGAGGGCGAGCGCATCCGGGTCGGGTGGGTACCGGGGATGGGGAATCGCGATCACCCGCATGCCGGCCGCCGCCGCCGACCGCAGCCCATTGCTGGAATCCTCCACCGCCGCACACCGAGCCGGGTTCGTCCCGAGTCGCTCGGCCACCGTCAGGTAGATGTCGGGGGCCGGCTTCCCCCGCGCCACACCCTCGGTGGACAGCGCCACCGCGAACGCATCCCCCAGCGCTGCGGCGTCGAGCACGGCCTCGATCAGCGCCTGCGGGGACGAGCTGGCCAGCCCGAGCGGCCACCGCGCCGCCATCGCGCGCACCGCCTCGACCGCACCGGGAATCAGCGGCAACCGCTCGGCGTAGCGGGCGCCCATGCGCTCGATGACCAGCGCCGCCACGTCGTCGGGTGGCAGGCCGACACCGAGACCCTCACTGAGATACCTCGCCCACTCCGGGGTACTCATGCCCATCAACCGGCTCTGCGCATCGTCGGTCCAGCGGCCCCCGTGCTCGGCCACGACCTGCCGACGCACCTGCTCCCACAGCGGTTCGGAGTCGACCAGCACCCCGTCCAGGTCGAACACCACCGCTTCCACACCACCGTTGTCGGACACAGGACCAGTCTCGGCCACACCGCCCGCCGGCAGGACACCGACACGCAGACGAGCGGCACGACCGGCCCCTCGCCGCAGATGGGCCCGCGATCCCCGAACCCGCCGAGTGCCGGACACCCGAGGTGTTGTGCGCGCAGAATCGGATCCGACATGACGTCGCGGCGGGAGGAGCCCCGTGGACATCGGAGTGGTATTCCAGTGCAACCCGCCGGCGGCGCGGGTCGTGGAGCTGGCCCGGCAGGCGGAGACACACGGCTTCTCCCACGTGTGGACGTTCGACTCGCACCTGCTGTGGCAGGAGCCGTACGTCGTCCACAGCATGATCCTCGCCGCGACGCGCACCGTGACGGTGGGGCCGATGGTGACCAATCCGGCGACCCGCGACTGGACGGTCACGGCCTCGACCTTCGCCACGCTCAACGGCATGTTCGGCAACCGCACCGTCTGTGGGATCGGCCGGGGCGATTCGGCGGTGCGCACCCTCGGCGGCGCGCCGGCGACGCTGGCGACGCTCCGCGACGCGATCGAGGTCATCCGTGAGCTCGGCAACGGCCGTGAGGCCCGGGTGCGGGACGTGACAGTGCGCTTCCCGTGGGCAGAGACGTCGGCGCTCGAGGTGTGGGTGGCCGGGTACGGGCCGAAGGCGCTCGATCTGATCGGCCGGGTGGCCGACGGATTCATCCTGCAACTCGCGGATCCGGAGATCGCGAGGTGGACGATCCTGCGGGTCCGCGCGGCCGCCGAGGCGGCCGGTCGCGACCCGGCGGCGGTGACGATCTGCGCGGCGGCACCCGCCTATGTGACGGACGGATCCGCCGCGGCCCTCACGCATGCCCGCGAGCAGTGCCGCTGGTTCGGTGGGATGGTCGGGAATCACGCCGCGGACCTGGTGGCGCGGTACGGCACCGACAGCGACGTGCCGGAGGCGCTCACCCGCTACGTCGCCGGGCGTTCCGGGTACGACTACAACGAGCACGGCCGCGCCGGGAACCCGCACGCGGAGTTCGTGGCCGACGAGATCGTCGACCGCTTCTGCATCGTCGGCGACGCGGAGGAGCATCTGAACCGGCTGAGGGAACTCGAGGAGATCGGGGTGGACCAGTTCGCCGTGTACCTGCAGCACGACGCGAAGACGTCGACCCTCGAGGCATACGGGGAGACCGTGATCCCGGGGCTCGCGCCGCGGCCGGCCGCGACGACCGCCCAGCCGGCCGGCGAGCGAGTGAACCGTTCGCCCGGATAGCCGGCACGTCCGCTCATTGCGAGCGTCGCTCGGCTTCTGCGGATCACGCGATCGGCGCCGCATCGGCGCGTATCGTTCTCCGATGTATGCACGTCGTGAGGGGGACGACCGTGAGCGAAACCGTAGGGCTGGTGGTGTCCGGCGCGGGCGCCCGGGGGG
>SWCF01003788.1_pt1 | contig 21091 bp, 19 predicted proteins | sample 4690081 | NCBI WGS metagenome assembly SWCF01 (sample SAMN10267280, study PRJNA491770) | bioreactor metagenome | isolation source: DHS bioreactor inoculated with | place: Japan: off Shimokita Peninsula
CGGTCGGCCAAATAAGCCGCAAAGGGCTCGGGAGTCGTCTTTCCAAGAGTCAGTGCCTGGCCCTTCAGTTCGGCGATTACCGCTCCGTGCCGGCTTTTCACTTGGCGTGTTTTGGGTTTGCTTGACGCCTTAGTTTTACGCCTAGCAAGTCGGGCGAACAGCTGCTGAAACCGCTGATCAGAATCCGAGGCGAGAAACGTTTCGGAATGAAGTTCCTCGCTTGCAACCTCCCTTGCCGCCTCCGTCTCCAGCATGGTGCCCAACTCAAGCCAGCGTGGGCGGCCTGCTTTGGGCGCGGGTCCGATCGCCTTGGCGATGTGAATGGGCACGCGCTCGGCCACTTGCAACAGTCGGGTCATTTCTGTCTTGTGCACTGCCAGGGCGTCTTGCACCGTGGCACGCTCGAAGCCGGCGTCGATCAGGCCACGGGCAAAGAAGGCGCGCTCAATAAAAGAGAGATCCCGGCGCTCGGTGTTTTCCTTGCCCTGGGCGATGACCAGAGCTTCATCGGTCAAGTCCTTGATTTGGGCGGCGACCTCAAGTCCAAGCTCACGCGCTGCGCGGATCCGCCGGTGGCCATAAGCAGCCTGATACCAGCCCCCTGCCCGTTTCGCTGTGTCCGGATGCGGCCGCACCAGCACCGGCACCTGCTGACCGTGGGTCTTGAGACTTTCCTTCAGTGCTTCAAAGCCCTCGTCCAGCAGTGCCTCCACCGTCAACCGATCGGCGACCATGGAGGCCTCGATCTTTGCCGGATCCAGCATGGCAATCCGCTCGCCGCTGCCTTTTTTCAATTCGTCCGCCATCTGGCCAAGGCTCAGTCCCACGGCCATGACGGCGCCGGATGCAGCCCGAGGTCGGGGATTTTGCGCCGTTGTCGGTTCCTGAGCATCCTGGCTCACCTCCGGCGTCGACCGGGAAACGGACTGCGGCTTCACAGGAGCCTCTGCCGGGTCGCCGGCAAAGAGCGCCTTCAGCCGGTCCTTGCGTTTTGTCATCGCCTACCCTCCCCAATAACGGAGCCAAGTCGGTATGCCGCCGTTAAAAATTCAACTTGAAAAGCGGGGAACGAATTCTCATTCATCGTTTCACGCCTTCTTGCCCGAACGGCCCCAGGCTTCGGAAATCAGCGCTTCGACTTCCGAGTTGACAGCTGTCAACGATTCCATTGCCCGATCATAAGTCGCGCGGGTGAAATTTTCCCGGCCCACTTCGTAAAGCGTCTGTTTAGTCAGGCCCGCATCGGAAATCGCGGTGGATTTTAGCATCGGCGCTGTCAGCACCCGATCGCCGAATTGGGTGCGCAGAAAGGCGGCGATCTGGGTCTGCGGTCCGTCTTGTGGCTCGAACCGAGTGATTAGATAGCGTAGGAAATCGAAATTCAGCGTACCTCCGGCCTCGCGCACCACGGACAGCAGATCCGAAGTCATGAACAGGAACTGGCTCATGGAGGCCACGTCCAGCATCTGCGGATGCACCGTGACGAGAACGGAGGTCGCCGCGCACAGGGCGCCGAGTGTCAGGTAACCAAGCTGGGGCGGACAATCCAAAACGACGACGTCGTAATTCTCCTCCACCGAGGCCAGCGCGGTCTGCACCCGGGCGAAGAACATTTCCGATGGAGCCTCTCCCTCCGGTCGATTGGCCAGATGCTGAGGCGTGGTATGCTCATATTCCTGCAGCTCGAGATTGCCCGGCACCAGATCGAGCCCATCCACGTATGTGGACCGGATCACTTTGGCGAGCGGCACTCGCGCGTCGTCATAGCGGATCGCGCCATAGATGGTGTCGTTGCCGGTGAGATCTAATTCGGGTTGATAGCCGAGCAGGGACGACATCGATGCCTGCGGATCCAGGTCGACCGCCAGCACCCGATAGCCCTGCATGGCCAGATATTGCGCCAGATGGGTGGAGGTAGTGGTCTTGCCGCTACCACCTTTGAAGTTGGTCACCGCGATCACCTGCAGATGCTCGCCGCGCTCCGGGGCCCGGTGTTTCAGATAGGTGCGCGCCTTGGCGCTGCCGACGCCATGCTGAGCAGCGAGATGAACGCGCAGGGCGTTGACCTCGGCAAGTGTATAGAACCTGCGGCCGCGTTCGTCGGTGGCAGGGGAGGGGCCATCGCCGGACAATGCCAGCTGGCGAAGATAACCGTCGGAAACACCGATCAGTTTAGCGGCCTCGCCGGAGGTGAAGGAGCGCATGACCTTGCGGCTCGACGGCGGGAACAACCGAGCCCGCATTTCCCCAAGCTGGTTGGATAAGACTTCCGCGTCCCGCGCAATCTGTTCGTCGGCGATCATCGCCCTTTGCTCCTACCACGTTTCGGCGCAAATCCTGTGCCGAATGTTGTCCGTGTCCGCTCCACCAGCAGGGGAGGGGGATTTCCCTTGCAAGATACCCAGGCCAGCCGCTCGGCGCTTCCCCGTTCCAAAATTGAGGGGATTCGCACCGGCAGACAAGAACAGCAACGGCGATGTCCGCGAACAGCGCCAAATACTCCGAGTTACGGCAAAGACCTCGATTTCCGCTAATTGGCGTTAAGTAACGCGGAAAACCCGAGTCGCGTCAAGAATTTTAAGGTTAACCGCCGTTAGGCTTTCTGCAACCGGATCAACGGATTTCAAACGCCTTCGACCGGCGACGTGTTGGAGGGGAGGGCCGGTTGACAACTGTCAACAAACACCTCGCCAAGGGATCTGAATTTCGATAGGAGGAACTTGGACAAAAAAGACGTGAACATCCACCACATCAGTTCTTCACGTCGCCAAACATCCCCAGCCAGCGAATTGGAAACCACGCATCACAAGGTGAGATAGCATCGTTGAGGCCACGCTGGCGCGTGGATTTGCGGCGAAATCGAAACCGGATATCAGCATCAGTGTGATGGATCCTGCTGGCCAAACGATATCGCCCGCCCGCCTAGCACCCATTGAGCCAGCTAAACCGAAAATCAATCGTTCACCAGCCCCTTTCAGCTGCAACGTACGTCTCGCGAAGCTGTCACAGTGCCACAGTCTCATCGTGGCTCATGGGGCGACACCGTGAAGGTGACTGTGAGGTGTGCAGGAAAGGAAGAAAAGAAAGGACGGTTCTGGGTCGACTTCGGTATCGGGGCTTCCGTAGAGGGGCAGCCGGTTCTAAGCGGGATAATCCGTTCGATTTGGGCGCAATGAGAGGTCAGCATGAAATTTCCCGCTAATCTGGAACAACTTGGTCTCAAGACGTCCCCAGCGACTGCATCCGCTTACGCCGAACTCAGTTTCGACCACAATCCGCTTCATCTCGATGCGGATTTTGCGGCCACGACACCGTTCGGTGCGCCAATCGCTCACGGGATGATGGCGCTGAACCTGCTGCTGCAGGCCATCGAAAAGACCTTCGAAGCAGAGCGGATTGTCGAACATCTTGATATTCGGTTTTCCGCTCCGGTGAAGGTTGGCGAGGAGATCAGCGCGGGCGGCATGCTGTTGGCGGACAATTCCGACACCTATGAGGTTTGGGTTCAGACCGAGGACGGGACCGCCGCAATAAAGGGAACACTGAGGATCGAAACCGCATGACGGAGAAGTTAACTTCAGCGTCCTGCGATCTTCCGTTGTTCGTGCCTGCGAACAAGCTGAACCGCCTGCACAAGGCCCTCCAGGTGGCGCATGACGCGGTGATTGTCGATTTCGAGGACGCTGTGCCGGCAAACGATAAACGGTCCGCTCGCGATGCTCTAGCGGACGCGAGCGCGGTTCTGGAGAATTCCCGCGTTTCCGTGTTTGTACGGGTCAACGCCGTTGCGACGGATTTCCACGCGGACGATGTGGCATTGTGCGTCGGGCTGCCGCTTGCCGGTATCATGTTGCCGAAAGCGGAAACCGGCGATCAGCTCGCGCAACTGCGGGCGAGGCAACCCGAGGGACGGTTCTGCTTGGCACTTGTGGAAACCGCCGCGGGCATTTCCAATCTGCGCCGGATTGCGCCGGAAGCCGACCGGATCGCCTTCGGATCCATCGACTATTGTGCGGACCTGGGCTGCGATCTTAACCGATTGGCCTTGCTGCAGGCTCGCCAATTACTGGTTCTGGAATCGCGCTTGGCCGCATTGCCCGCACCGCTCGACGGGGTGACAACGCAAATCCATGACCGAGACGCCGTTCGCGATGATGCCTGCCATGCGGCCGTGCTGGGGTTCGGTGGCAAGCTTCTCATTCATCCTGCGCAGATTGCCCCCGCTCGGGAGGGGTTCGCACCGTCGCCTGAAAGCATCGAATGGGCGGAAAAGGTTCTGGCGGCAAACCAGGGCGGGGCGGTCGCGCTGAACGGGGAGATGATTGACGAACCGGTTCTGATACGTGCTCGCGCCGTATTGGCAAGGGTCGTTTGAGCAACAAAAGGGGAGGGGAATGCAACAACTGCAAAGCGACCTGAAGGACGGCGTCCTTCATTTGGTGCTGGACGTTCCGGGTAAGAAGAATGCCTTGACGGATACATTGCGCGCAGAACTGCGCAGTGCGGTTTCGGCGGCACAGGACGACGCGGGAACGCGGGCCATTCTTATTTCCGGGGCTGGCGGTGCGTTTTGTTCGGGTGGCGACATCTCGGCCATGACGGGCGATCCGGAATTGGCGCGAAAACGGATGACTGTCCTGCATGACGTGGTTCGGATGCTGATTGCCGGGAATAAGCCGGCAGTGGCGGCTGTTGCCGGACCGGCCTTCGGCGGTGGGTTCTCATTGTCCCTGTGTTGTGATCAGATCATTGCCGATCACACCGCAAAGTTCAGCGCTTCTTTCGGCCGGGTCGGATTGCCACCCGACCTTGGCCTGGTGTGGAGCCTACCCCGCCGGATCGGGGACGCCGCCGCACGGCGCATCCTGCTTTCCAACCGGATCGTTGAGGCGCCCGAAGCTCGGGAAATAGGCTTGTTGGACGACCTGGTTGAGCCGGAGAGGTTGTTGGAGGCCGCCCGGCAACGGGCACTGGAACTGAGTGCGTTTACCCAGGAACCGAAAGGTCATGTGAAAGCGTTGATGACGGCTGCGGCAGGGGACCTTGACGCGATTCTGGACCGTGAAATGACCTCCTACATCACTCTTCTGAACTCCGCGGAGCATCAGGCCGCTACCAAGGCATTCCTGGAGAAATCCGGTCAGCGGAGGACAGGCTGATATCAGCATAAGGGTTTTGAATGCTGCCTGGACGGACAACGGCATCCAACTCGATGGCTCGCGAGGAGCCATGACCGCTGCGCCTTTTCTTGAAGGCGAGCATTTTGTCCTTTTTGACTAATAAATCGAACATCCGGATTATTAAAATCAAGACATAGCCAACTCGGCTGGGAGAAAGGCCTTAGGTCATGGACAGTTTTCGGAAATTTGACGCAATAGTAATCGGAGCAGGAGCAGGTGGCTGTCACGCTGCGGCCCGTCTGGCCGCCGCAGGAAAACGCACCTTGCTAATTGACGATCACGATTACCTCGGTGGGCGAGCAGGCAGAGATTATCGACGGACACCGGGTCAATATGGGGGCTATCGCCCTGGAACCCGGTGGAATCTTCGAGGAAACTTTCACGCTTTGCGGTGCGGAACTCGCCATTCGCGAGCCCGATCCAGCGACTGTGTTCTATCTCGACCGCAAGGTGGTTGATGTGCGTAAAGGCGGATTGGGGTTTCTGCTCAACAGCCTGACCAAACACAGTTCTCGTGTGCTAGAGCAGTTTTCGAAAGCGCGTATGGGCTCTCTGCCCGACGGGCGTGAATCGACGCAGGAGTGGCTTGGCCGGTATACGAAGAACGAGACCGTTCATGCCATTTTCCGCAATCTTTGTGCGGCAATTTTCGCCATGAACACGGATGAGATTCCGGCGCGGGCGTTCCTGACGTATTTCACTCAAAAAGGTGCTTTTAAGCGCTTTGGCTTCCACCCCGAAGGCACCATGGGGGCATGGCAAGCATTGGCTGACGCGGTCGTTCGCCTGGGCGGTGAAGTCTGGCTATCGTCTCCGGCGGAAAAGATCGAAGTTGGGGATAGCCGTGCTGTGGCGGTTCAGATCCGTCGTGAGGGTGGTGAGCTTGTTCGAGTCGAAGCGGAGTCGATTATCTTCAATGGCGGTCCACGCGCTCTGGTAACGTTGGTCGGCGCCGAAAATCTGACGGAAGACTATATACGCCAGACCAGGGAAGTGCTGAAGCCGGCGGCGAACATCGTCTACAACTTCGCCTGTCGTGAGGACATCATGCCCGCACCGGGGATTATGACCTCCGGTAAGACGATGCACGGAAGGCTTTGCAATATGGCCAATTTAACCGCGACCTGTCCGGAACTGGCTCCGGAGGGCTGGCATCAATACGTCGGCTATGCGGTGCCGCGCCCCGCGATCGGCGATTTCGACAGCGAAACGGAAATCAACCTGGGGCTGGAGGATTTAAGAGCGCAATTTCCGGGCTTCGACGACAAGGTGAAGATGCTGTCGATCCGGGTAATGCGCGACGAATGGCCGGCTCAGCGCTCCGGGGCAGGCTATGACATGGATGTTTCGACCGGCATCAAGGGCCTCTGGTGCGTTGGCGACGCCGTCAAGCTTTTTGGCAACGGGGGAACCCAAGCCTGCGCCGAAACGGCGAAGGTCGTGGTTGAGAAGATAATTGCTGATGCCGAGTGACCTGCCACGGGTCTTTCATCCAGCCGGGACTGGAGCCGTATTGTTGTTTACGCCGATAAGGCCCAAGAGGCCCGAGCGTGCACATTTGGGCGTCTTGAGGAACAAACAGGGATCATTTTCTTTCGCGTGATTTAGCCAGATGCATTGCGACGATGTCGGCGGAGAATTTATACTTTCGCCGGTCTGCAAGGCGCTCGGCATTCACCGGATATTTCGGCCGTTTCGGTTCGAGCCCAGTGATGCGGAACCGTTCACCGCGATCATCGAACTCTTTGCCAAAGTCTGACGGGTCCAATCCATACTGAGGTGCGAGGATTTCGAACATCTCTCTATCAGGCTCAAACAGTGAACCGTCTTCCATGGGAAGACCGAGACGGACTGTGTAGGAAAGACCGACCCGAAGATTGACGTTGTGGAGATCATCGTCAGCGAAGCACAAGCCGTGCTTTTCCGCAATTTCCCGGCAGGCAGCCCGCATCTCATCTTGCAGTTTTGCACAAAGCCCAGGCGTAAGATTTTTCAGTTGTTTTTTCTGAGGCTGAACGCTTCCACTCATGCCGAATCCTTCAAGTCTCTCTTCGCTTTGTAGACCGTGCCTCGGGAAACACCCAACTCACGGGCGATCTCCGTCGGTGACAAGCCTGCTGTCAGCTTTTCCCGTATTTCCGACATGCTGATTCTGGGTGGCCGCCCTCGGTAGACACCGCGCTGTTTCGCAGTTGCAATTCCTTCCGCCTGGCGTTCTCGGCGCAAGTTGGTTTCGAATTCCGCGAACACGCCCAACATGTCGAAGAAGGCTTTGCCAGCAGCTGTTGATGTATCCACCGGTTGCTCAGTCGCAGCCAAATGAGCACCTTTTTCCTTCAAACGTGCGACGATGGTCTGCAAGTCACTCAGAGACCGGGCCAGCCGGTCGATCCGCGTGACCACCAATGTTTCACCGGGGTGGATAAAGTCGAGAATGGTTTTCAGATCCGGCCGGCCATCAAGACTGGCACCGCTCTTTTGTTCCGCCCTCACCATGCCACATCCGGCCGCCTTCAGCGCTGTCATCTGCGCATCGAGGTTCTGGTCCGTCGTGGATGTGCGCGCATATCCGATTTTGGATTGAGAAGTGTTCATTTTGGGTGTGCCCGTATCGATTTGTGTTCATTAACACGAAACAGACCCATAATGAACATCCTTCACGGCAGTATAGATCCCTCAACCCTCCTGCTCTCGTCGCAGAAGGAAAATAGGTGGCCGGGTTTTACACCGCCCGAAGCGGGACTATCCCGCCGCTACCGTGGACTAATTTTGCACCGCCGCTCTCAGGCAGGCTTCAGCACCCGCCACGATACGCCGCCTTCTCAAGCCCCGTCACCCATTTCCCCGCATAGCTCGAGACGAGGGCTCCCCGGCATTGTCCCGCCTCCAGCACCGCATATCGCGCCGAGGCTGATGTTTGAGTTTTGCGATCTCCTCTGCTGGCTGTCGTTCAAATACCGGTCACGCCGCCTTTGGCGCGGATTGAACCGTGCAGGCGATCGACCAGATGAAGCCCACCATCTCGCGGGCGATGGCGACGTTGACGACGTTGGCGTTCTTCCCGCGCGCGCTCAGTCGACGATATCGGGTGCACAGTCGAACCTGCGCCTTCCACCCGATATCGCGAATGACTTTTGGCAGCGCCTCGATCCGGTCGACCTTGTGCCGGCCGATGCGCGGCCTCATCCTGTAAGCCCAGGCGCCCTCGACCAGCGCGCGCCGGGCATGGGTGTTGCCGGTCTTGGTGATGCCGCCGCGCCAGACGGTCTCGCCACTCGATTGCTCGCCAGGGACCAGGCCGAAATAGGCCATGAGCTGGCGTGGATTGGAGAAGCGTGTGAAGTCGCCGACCTCCGCGACCAGCACCACGGCATTGATAAGCGCGATACCGCGCATTGCCTGCAAGGCATCAACCACCGGGCACTGGTTCCATTCCGGGAGCAGACTGAGTATCTGTTCCTCGACCTGCTGCAGGCGCCGTTCCGCATCCATGACGGCATCGACGTAATCCTGAAATGCGATCTGCTGAGCGGGATGTTCGAAGGCCAATGTCGAAAGCCATCGCCGGTAAGCCATTCGCCAGGCCGTCCCACGCTCGTGCTTATGCCCGTGACGCAGCAGAAATCCCTGAAGATGTTGACGCGCTCGCGTCACCACCTGGCGCACGACGCTGCGCAGCCGGATCAGGTCGCGCATGGCTTCGTGATCGGTATCGGGCACCCAGACGGGGGTCAACTCTCCGGCCCGATTGAGGCGGGCGAGCATGGTGGCGTCGCGACGGTTTGTCTTCACCCGATCGCCAGGCTTCCGCGGAATCAGCGATGGCGCCACCACGTCGCACCGATGGCCCAGGCTTGTGAGTTGGCGATAAACGCCATAACCGCACGGGCCGGCCTCATAGCAAAACGCCAGCGGCTTGCCGGAACGCCCCAGACGATCGCATAGCTTGTTGATGGCATCAGGGTCGTTGGCAATCTCGCCGAGATATTCCACCGACCCGCCTCGTCCGCTCTCTGCCACCGCGATCGAAATCCGCTCCTTGTGAATATCCAAACCGACAAATCTGATATGTTCCATATGGCCCGTCTCCTATGCATGAGGCTCTGCGCCGGCCAGCCGGCATAACCCTCGTACCGTTGCATATCGGATGACGGGCCACCCTCAGGCCCAGCAATCATAGGGACTAGCAATATCGTCAAAGATGTCCAATTCCGGGCAGAGGTAATTGTTGTCTTTTTGTCCGACTTGATTGCGCCGATCTGCAACACCCCACCATTTACGTCAGCAGTCCATACACTGCATTTTCTTGCGGGCTTACAATTCGGCCAACTTCTTCAGAAGCTTGAGCAAGGCTTCATAATTTTCGAAGCCGAAATCTTCGGCAATCTTGTGGTGGATTTTCGTCGCCTCTTTGACCAGCGGAACCATGAAGGCGTGACCTGAAGGCGTCAGGGTCACATGACTTGCGCGGGCATCGACGGCGCTTGCGCGCCGTTCCGTCAGGCCGCGGTCTTCGAGCGATTTCAGGATCCGGGAAATGCTGACTTTGTGAATGCACGAGCGCTCTGAGATGTCGACGGAAGTGAGGTCGGTTGGCGTGGTCCTTGTTGCCTCATCGAAGAGGATACGGAGGACACGCCATTGCTGTTCGGACAGGTTTTCCCGCCTGAGCATCTTGCGAAAACGCGAGACGACCGCTTCACGGCCGCGCACGCAGGCGACCGCCAATGATCTGTCGACGTAATTGAGGCCGCCGAGAACGCTGGAATATGTGCTCGTCAATTTGTTCATTGGTCCCGGATCAATTTAGCGGCACCTGAGTGGCCCGTTATAATTTCGTTTTGGTCGGTCAATTCGGCTGAATGTCAAGAAGCCTTGACACGCGCACTTTAAATCTTCCGTTCCTGGATTAGTTTACATATCTCCGGGCAGCCAAGTTCGTCCCAGGATCAATTGCAATCTAGCACCGCACTACTATCAGCCGCAAAGGGTGCAATCATCTTTCCGGGATTCATCCGATTGTCCGGATCAAAAAGGCTCTTTATCGCCTGTTGCAGTTCGTATTCGACGTTGCTTTTTTGTTGCCGCAGGCGGTCCCGGAACAAGGCGCCAACCCCGTGTTCCGCAACCACTGATCCATTTAGCGACCAAATCAGTTCGTCGACCCGATCCGAGATCTCGGCTGTCAGTCGATCCGCCTGGGAAAGGGTCGGGTCCAGGTAAACGCTGTAATGCACATTGCCGTCCCCGACATGGCTGACCGCATAGCAAACCGCAGTCGGCTCGATCCGTTGTACCAGTTCCTGTCCCTGCACAATGAAATCCGCAATCCGACTTGGGGGAACAGAAACGTCCCATTTGATCATGATGAGGCCTCGGAAATACTGGTGCGGTATCATCTGTTCCCGAATTTCCCAAAGGCCAGTCTCCTGGGTCAGATTGCTGGCAATAACTCCATCGGACAGGACGCCACTTTCCAGCCCTGCTTCGAATATTCCCAGAAGAGTCTCAGAGACAGGCCGATTATCCGAGAGCCGGAGCAAGACATACCAGTCGGCCACCGTATCTACCGGGCGGCGCAGATCCGGATATCGTTTCAATGCGTGTTCCAAACCTAACGCCGGCAGCAATTCAAAACCGCTTATTCGGTCGCCAGCAGTTCGCCGGACAAGCTTCGCTAGATCAGGCAGGCGGGAAATATCGATCAGCGATACGAACATCGATTGTGTTTCCGACAGGGCCGGATGCAGTTTGAACACCAGGCGGGTGATCAGTCCTATGGTGCCCTCCGACCCGATGAAAACATGCTTCAGATCGAAGCCGGAATTGTCCTTCGTCAACGATCTCACACCGTTCCAGATCCTGCCGTCCGGCAAGACCACCTCCATACCAGAACCTGCTCGCGTGTCGTTCCGTAGCGCAGGACATTGAGACCTCCGCCGTTGGTGCTAACTGCACCGCCAACAGTTGCAGAGCCGCGTGCGCCCCAGTCTGGCGCAAAAAGCATTCCTTTCTCGGCGACTGCTTCCTGCAACACCTGCATGAGACATCCGGCTTCCACAGTGACCGTCGCATTTGTCTGGTCGATCTCGATGATACGGTTCATCCGCTTCAAAGATACAAGGATTGTTTGCCGGTCTTCAGTAGGGATGGCCATGCGGCAGACGTTCGTATTGCCTCCCTGGGGTATGACGCCAATTCCATGTTCTTGGCAAAGCGCCATCAACGCAGCCAACTCTTGTGTCGTAGCGGGTTTGACGATCAGAAGGCAAGAACCCGACCCTGGGCCATTGATGTCTTCCAGATACTCCTTACCGTCTTCTGCCTTTAGAACGGCGTTCGGTCCGAGGAGCTCCGTGATTACCGCTTCAATGTGTGCAGGCTCAGTCATTTTTCCTCTCACTTCTGGTCGCCTCGCCTAGGCTTGGTCATCCGGCTCCGACAATCCATCTACATTCGCGTTTGACGCGTGAAAGCTATTTAGTTAACATGTTTATTATCGAGCTGCTACTGATGCCTGTGGAGGAGGGGCGATGGGACGGGGCTTCAAGGGTGCATGTGCTGATGCGCGCTGACTGCCAAATCCAAATTCCGAAAATGGAAAAGTGACAAGATGTGCCGGTCTGAGCGCCTTGTCCGCGCCGGTTCCGGACCTTGTATCCCGCCGAGACGACTAGCCTTCCTGAACAAGAACACTATCGATTGTCGGGCGCCAGTGCCTGCTTTTGAGAACATCAATCTGGGATGAACATGCATAAGACAGTCAAGGTCCTTCGAACAATCCTTTCCGTTCTGGCGCCGATCCTGGGCGTTCTATGGGCCTTGAACGTACCACAGATGTTCGGAATGCCGATCGTGACCCAGCAGGTCATAGCCATTCTTCTTGGCCTTGCTGTCGGTGCTGCTTTGCTGATGCATCCGTATTTCAAGCGATTCATCATTATCGACGTCATACTGGCCATTGCCGGCGCGTGTTCGTGGTTCTGGTATGCATGGAACTTCAAAGCATGGATGGTGACCATGGCCTTCCGCACACCTGATATTTGGATTCCCGGGATAGTGGGCCTTGTCCTTATGATTGAGGCGCTACGCAAATCCATGGGTCTGGTGATCGCCCTCCTGGTCTGGATAGTCATCGCTTACGGCTTCTTTGGCGACATCATTCCAGGAACCTTGCAGGCCTCCGTGTTCGCACCGACCCGAACGGTGATTTATCTTTATGCGGACAGCAATGGAGTGCCTGGACTGGTCTTGACGGTGATTGCGACGCTTGTCCTACCGTTCATGGTGTTCGGAAAAGTGCTCGAAATCGCCAACGGCATGACGTTTTTCAACAACCTAGCACTGGGCGCCGTCGGTCATCGCCGGGGCGGCCCAGCAAAGGTGGCAATCGTCGCCTCGGGATTCTTCGGGACCATGTCCGGATCGACTGTGGCGAATATCGTATCGACCGGCGTCTTCACGATCCCGATGATGATCCGTACCGGAATGACACGGGTTCAGGCCGCTGCCATTGAATCGGTGGCTTCGAACGGCGGGCAGATTGCGCCACCAATCATGGGGGCTACGGCCTTCATCATGGCAGATGTGCTTCAGGTGCCGTATTCCGATATTGTTATTGCCGCTTCTGTGCCCGCCTTTTTCTATTTCCTGGTCTTGTTCTTCAAGGTTGATGCGCTCGCAGACAAAAACGACCTGAAAGGCTTGGATAAATCGGAAATACCACCGGTTTCCGAAACGCTCAGGAATGGTTGGGAAATTCTGATATCCATTGGTTTTCTCCTCTTCCTGCTGTTCGGAACGGGTTACAATCCGGGTTTGTGTGCCCTGATGGCATCAGGCGTGATGCTTGTCATTTATTCGATCAGGATCCGGTTCCGGTTTGATCTGCATGCCCTTGCGCGCGCGGTGGTTTCGCTGGGCAACGAGCTTTACCCGCTGCTTTTGATCGGTGGAGGCGCGGGCATCATTATTGGGCTCATGAACTCGACCGGTTTCGCATTCCAGCTTTCGCTTGCATTGGCACATGTCGCGAGCGCTTACGGTCTGTTCGTTCTGCTGCTGCTTACCGCTTTCGTGTCTGTTATCCTGGGCATGGGTATGCCCACAGCCGCCGTTTATATCGTCCTTGTGACGGTGATCGCCCCAACCGTCATCGACTTGGGCGTGGAGCCCATCGCAGCTCACATGTTCCTCCTTTATTTCGGGCTCATGAGCATGGTGACGCCGCCGATCGCAATCGGCAGTATCGTGGCTGCCCGCCTCGCCGGGGCCAACATGTGGAGCGTCGGCTTCCTCGGTATGCGGATTGGTCTCGTCGCCTACCTCATGCCGTTCGTGTGGGTTTACAATCCGGCTTTGCTTCTCGACGGAACGCCAGTGCAAATCGCTATTGTTATTTCCAGTGTTCTCGCAGGCTCTTACACGCTGAAACTGTCGATGATGTCGTCTCCGATCCGTGCCGTTCCGGATTGGCTTTATGCCAAGGTCATGACGATCGTCGGCATCTTTGTGCTCGCCAGTACTGCATTTTTCGGTCCCATCGGCATCGGCGCGATCTTCACGACTGTTGCGGCTCTGGTTGTTTCCGCGGTCATCGTGTGGGCTGGACGTTCGCGGCCGTTGAGCGATCCCATTCGGACCTGAATTCGACAAACTCCCGACTTGCCTATTGACCCGCAGATAGTAAACAAGTTAACTAAATACGACTGGGTGAAGCCCAACCAAATCAAGAAGGAACACCGAGATGACATTGCCGCAGAAAGCCGCCGGCCTGGTGGACTGGCAGAACGGTCAGATCAGTCGCGAGATCTTCGTAAGCGAGGAAATCTATCGCAAGGAACTGGAGACGCTCTTCACCCGCGCATGGCTATTCGTCGGCCACGAATCCCAAATTCCGAACCCGGGTGATTTCTTCACGTCGCGAATGGGGGAGGAGTCGGTGATCCTGGTTCGTGACAAGGCTAATGAAATCCATGTTTTCCTGAACAGTTGCCGACATCGTGGCATGAAGGTCTGCCGGTACGAATCCGGCAATACGTCCCTGTTCACTTGTCCATACCATTCGTGGACCTACACCACTGATGGACGTATCCGCGGGATCCCGCTCTACAAAGCGCTCTACGAAGGCAATCTTGACCGGGACGACTGGTCGCTGATCGAAGTCGCCAAGATCTACAACTACAAGGGGACGATCTGGGCGACTTGGGACCCGCAAGCGCCGGATTTCATGACCTACGTGGGTGATGCCAAACTTCATCTCGATCAGGCGCTGGATTGCCGCGATGGCCGTCCAGGCGGTTCCGAGGTGATCGGCGTCCATAAATGGATCTTTCCGGCAAACTGGAAATTTGCTGCCGAGAACTTCCTTGGCGATACCTATCACAACCCGAGCCACCGTTCGGTCGACATGATCGGCATCGGCCCTTCAGCGCTTGAAGGTGTCAAGGGTCGGCGCGACAACGAACTGCAGGAAGCGCAGCATGTCTGGTGCAGCTTCCCGGCAGGTCATGGCGTGCATTCGGCAATCCAGCCGGAGGGCTACGAATTTGTCGACCAGTTCAAGAACGATCCGGAAATTGCGGATTACTTCCGGTACTGTCATGAGGAGCGCAAGCGCCGGCTTGGTGAAAACGCGCGGTTCCTTCCGTTCGTCGGCACAATGTTCCCGAATACGTCCTATCACGGGCGTCAGCCGCGCAGCCTTTGCACCTGGCATCCGCACAGCGCCAACGAGACCGAGGCCTGGCGGTTCTTCCTGGTCGATGCGGACGCGCCAACGAAGATCAAGGATTTCCTGCGTGATTACTATATGCGTTATTCCGGTCCGGCTGGAATGACCGAGCAGGACGATCTGGAGAACTGGCTCTATGCGACCAATGCGTCCATGGGGACGATCGCACGCCGCCACAACTTCAATTATTGCCAGTCGATGAATGCCAGCCAGCTCAACCCGGTTGTCTACGGCATCGAGGTGCGTGGCGATGTCTCCCTGCAAGTGACCGAGCACATGGCAGTCGGCTTTTATCGCCGGTGGGCACAGCATCTCGATATGGAACCCTGGGACGTGCTGCTCGGTGCCGGTGACGAACGTTTCGTCAGAGGCGTAGCCGCAGAATGAACGCGTCTTCAATGTCCTCGAAAAAGACGATCATCATGGCGGGTGCCACATTCGGCATCGGGCACGATATCGCAGTCTATCTCGCGGAAGCCGGCTGGAGGGTTGTCGGGTTCGGGCTCGAAAAGTCCCCGGTATCCAGTGTCGCGGAAGCCTCGATCGATGCGCTTAACGCCGACGCGCAGGGACGCGGTCTGGAGCTGACGTTTCTTGCCGGCGACGTGACGTCGGAAGACGACATCGCCTCCGTCATGGCGACGGCCTTGAAAGATGGAAATGGGCTGCATGGCGTTGTGAACAACGCCGCGATCGGTCCCCTTGGAACGATCCTCGATACCGATCCTTCCCTGTTTGAGCGCATCCTGGAGGTGAACTTGAAGGGGCCGTATCTTTTGTGCCGCGCGGCGATCCCGCACATGGCCGCCACCGGCGGCGGACGGATCGTGAATGTCGGCTCGGGTGCCGGTTGGGGCAAGCCGAACATGGCTGGCTACTCGACCTCCAAGGGGGGGCTGAGCGCGCTGACCACGGCAATCGCCCTCGATCATTTCGCGGACGGCATTTCCGCAAACCTCGTCATTCCGGGAGGCGGCGGAATTGTCTCCGGCATGAGCCTGGGGCGCGTGTCCGGCGATATGGAGAAACTGCAAGCAAAAGCGGTCGGAACCGTGGCGGGCCGTATCATGAAAGGCCAGGATCTCGCGGGCGCTATCCGCTTTTTGATGTCGGAGGAGGCTGCGGCCATATCCGGCACAATCATAGACGTAGGGTGTTTCGCGCATCAGGGGTCATCGACCCCCCTGCCGAAACGAGCCTGATTGAGGAGTTGAACATGGATGCCAAAGTAGAAACGCCGCGGCTGACCCGGGATGCGGATTACTTCCGGCTGCGAATGGAAATCGAAGAATTCTTCTTCGACGAAGCCGAATTGATCGACAATCGCCGGTTTACCGAATGGCTCGACATGCTGCACGAGGATCTTCGGTATTTCATGCCGCTGCGACATAACGTGAAGTTCGGACAGCATGCCGAACGGGAGGACACCCGCGAGGACGAAGGCATCAGCTGGTTCAACGAGAACAAGTGGACCGTAGGCAAACGTGTCGAGCAGATCCTCACCGGCGTTCACTATGCGGAAGAACCGCTTTCGCGCACGTCGCATCTGATCACCAATGTCCAGGTCCTGAAGGCTACGCCCGACATAAATGGCGCGGAACAGGTGGAAACGTCCTGCAGATTTCTGACCTATCTCAATCGTGTCGAATACGAGACCTATTTTTTCGTCGGCAAACGCTACGACACGCTGGTGAAGACTGACGGCGACTGGAAGGTTCTGCATCGCAGGATCATTCTCGATCAGAACGTTCTCCAAGCTAAGAACCTGTCGACCTTTTTCTGACGCCGAAGGGATCCACCATGGCCAAACTCGTATTGAACACGACCACCGATCTGTTGAAGGTCCCCGATGGCGCAGTGATTATCCTGCACGACGGCCGCGAAGGCATCGTGGAGGAGAACATGGGCGACGGCCAGTGGTTGTCCGTCTCTTTCGAAGGCGAAGCCGAACTGGTTCACAGCCAGGATATCAAGGAAGTTCACGAACCGTCGCAGGATTGATCCCATGTTACGCATGAGTTTCATGCCCAGCGATTTCCATCCGGTCCTGCTGGTTCTCGGGACGCCCGAGCAACTGATAGTGCTGGAGAAAGCGTTCGAGACCTTTTCGGAAACGGGAAATCCTCTTGTCCTGAATGACGTGGGTCTCTTTTCAGCCGATACCCGTGTCACGCTAATGGAAATTGAGCCCTCCAGCGACGCAAAGCCGGGACTTTGGCAAACCGGCGATCGGCCAATGGATCTCGTTTGGCAGCTCTCCCGCCATCATGCCTGGATATTCGCCAACGAGGTGGCGAACCTTGCGAATTCGGGCGATCTGGCGGGTTCGGTGACGTTGGAATGCGATCAATTCGGCGAGATCAGAGCAAAAGTCTCAATCGGTGAGTGGGAAGAAGACTACCTCACCGACGCATTCAGATAGGGAAACCCATGTCAGGGAATGTCGTCATCATTGGCGGCGGTCAAGCTGCCGTCTCGGCATCATTGCGCTTGCGCGCAGGTGGATACACCGGCGGCATCGACATCATGTCAGAAGAGCCGGTGCCGCCTTACCAGCGCCCGCCGCTGTCGAAGAAGTATCTGAAGGGCGAAATGGCACGAGATCGTTTGTTTCTGCGTCCCGAGGACATGTATCAGCAGCAGGGGATCGGACTGCATCTCGAAACCCAGGCACTCTATATCAATCGCGCGACGAAACGGGTCGCCACGGACAAGAACGGGAACGTTTCCTACGACAAGCTGATTTTGGCGACCGGCGCTACTCCGCGCCGGTTGCCGGCCGAGGTCGGCGGAGATTTGGAAAATGTCCATACATTCCGCTCGATGGCCGACGCGGATCTTCTGATGGACAAGATGCGGCCCGGACAACGGCTTCTGGTGGTCGGGGGCGGGTATATCGGGCTGGAGATGGCCGCCGTCGGCGTTGGCATGGGCCTTGAAGTTTCCCTCATCGAGACGGCACCCCGCATTCTGAACCGGGTTGCCGCGAAAGAAACCGCCGCCTGGTTTCGCGACCTTCACCTGGGTCACGGCGTCGACCTGCGGGAAGGGGTGGGTCTGGCACGCCTGATAGGCACAGGGAAACTGGCCGAGATGGCGGTGCTGAGCGACGGGTCCGGACTTGGTGTCGATCTCGTTGTTGTCGGGATCGGGGTCACACCGAATGATGCACTGGCGCGTTCTACCGGGCTTTCCGTGAGCAACGGGATCGCCACGGATGCGTGCTGCCGCACTTTTGATCCAGATATCTATGCGATCGGAGATTGCGCCGTCTTTCCTTATCAGGGTGCTCAGACCCGGCTGGAATCCGTGCAGAACGCCTGCGACCAGGGCGAGTACGTCGCAGATCACATTCTGGGAACCGCTCCCGAAGCTTATGTGCCCGTGCCCTGGTTCTGGTCGGATCAGTACGATGTATCGTTGAAGATTGCCGGATTGAACCGCGGCTACGATGCCGTTGTCCCGCGACCGGGCGAGCGCGAGGGTACGGTATCGAACTGGTATTTCGCCGAAGGCCGGTTCCTTGCGGTGGACGCGATCAACGATCCCAAGGCCTACATGATCGGAAGGCGATGGCTCTCCGCGCAGCTGACGCCAAACACCCGACAACTTGCCGATCCGTCTGTTTCCCTCAAAGACATCGAAACGCAGGCCCCAACCGGGTGAGATGACCGGAAAGCGGGCGCGAGGAGCTGGAGAGTATATTGACCGAAGAATTGAAAACAGGCGGCGAAGCACTGGTCGAAGCACTGCGGCGGCAGGGAACGGATACGCTTTTCGCGATTCCGGGCATCCAGCTTGACTGGGCCGTCGACGCCCTCTCGGCGGCCGATGATATCTCTGTGTATGTGCCGCGCCACGAACAGTCGGTCAGTTACATGGCCGACGGGTACGCACGTGTCACGGGCCGGCCCGGGGTTGGCATGGTGGTTCCCGGACCGGGAATGCTGAATGCGACCGCCGGACTTTCGACGGCCTATGCCTGTAATTCTCCGGTCGTGATGATCGTGGGTCAGATCCATTCCGAGGCAATTGGCAAAGGTTACGGGAACCTGCACGAGATTCCAGATCAGAGCCTTGTCTTGCAGGGATTGACGAAACACCAGGAACTGGTTTCGGATCGGGGCCGTATTCCGGGGGCGGTCCATGATGCCTTTCAAGCCGCCATGACCGGGCGGCGGCGTCCGGCCGGAGTAGAAATCCCTTATGATTTCCTCAGGGCGCGGGACGCGGCCGACAGCGGGAAGACGGGAACCGAGCCTGATACGGCCCTCCGGCCGGATCCCACCCTGATCGCGCGGGCGGCGAGCCTCATCGACAAGGCTGATTTCCCAGTCATTTATGTGGGCGGCGGAGCGCTGGACGCAGGGGATGAAATCGCGGCGCTGGCCGAACGGCTCGGCGCGCCGGTCATCGCAAGCGACAACGGGCGGGGTGTTGTTCCGGATAAGCATCGTCTTTCCTTCAATTCGCTCGCAGGTAGGCCGTTGTTTTCCCGCGCGGATGTGGTGATCGTGATCGGTTCCAGGTTCATGGACATCATGACGCCGGAACCGAGTTGGCCGCAGGACGGCAAAACCTTCATCTATCTGAATGTCGACACAGCTGATCTGGGCGGGCTGCGAAAGGGCGCGGTCGATATTCAATGCGATGCGAGCGCGGGTGCGAGGGCGTTGGAGGCTGCGGTTGCCTTGCGCTCGGTCCTTTCAAAAGAAAGCGCTGAAAAGGTGAAGACATGGGCCCAGGGAAAGATCGAGGCGACCGGCATCCTTTGGGAATATGTGGATGCCCTGCGCAGCGCATTGCCGGATGACGGGATATTCGTAAACGAACTGACGCAGGTCGGCTACCTTGCACGAGTAGCCTTCGAGTGCAGGACACCCCGGAGTTTTATCGGACCCGGTTACCAGGGCACGCTCGGCTATGCTTACCCGACCGCCCTCGGGGCAACCGTGGGCGGTGCGGGACGCCGTGTCTTTGCCGTGAGCGGCGATGGCGGTTTTGGCTGGTCCTTGCAGGAGCTGGCGACCGCGAGACGATATAATCTGCCGGTAACGCTGATCGTTTTCTCTGACGGGTACTATGGAAATGTGAAGTCGATTCAGTCGAACACGTTCGGCCGGAACTACATCACCGAACTGACAAATCCCAATTTCGAGGATCTCGCACGCGCCTTCGGTATCGACTTCATGCGTGCCGGGGACCCCTCCCAGTTGAAAAATTGCCTCACCGATAGCGCTAGCGGTTCGGGGCCGGTCATGATCGAATCCCCGGTCGGCACGATGGCCAGCCCCTGGCCGTTGTTGCGCCTGCGCCCGATGGGCGGCGGCGAAGAAGAAAATTACGACGACCTGTTCTAACCACTCGGGGCTCCCCATGTCATTGAACCAAGTAGACATTGATGCATTCAGGCAACGCCGGCTCGGCGCCATGCAAAACTTCATCGACGGCGATTGGAGCCCAAGCGATGGCGGCGGAGAGATCGACGTCTGGAGCCCGGGAACGGGAAACGTCATAACCATTATCATCGACAGTTCCGAACGGGACGTGGTTCGTGCCATCGATGCCGCACGACGCAGCTTTGCCAACGGCGCGTGGTCGACCATCCCGCCTGCGCGCCGAAAGGCGGTTCTGCACAAGCTCGCGGGCCTGATCGAGGCAAACGCGCTGGAACTTGCGGTTCTCGGAGTAAGGGACAATGGCACCGAAATCGGGATGGCTTACTTCGCCGAACCGATGAACGCGGCCGCAACCTTCCGGTTCTACGCGGAAGCGATCGACAAGGTGAACGGCGACATCACGCCGACGGCGCCGGAATTCCTGAGCTTGATCCACCGCGAGCCGGTTGGTGTGGTTGGCGCAATTGTACCGTGGAACTTCCCGTTGATGATTGGTGCCTGGAAGATCGCGCTGGCGCTTGCCGCAGGCAACTCAGTGGTCCTCAAACGATCGGAAGCCGCGTCACTCACCCTGTTACGGCTGGCTGAACTGGCTGTGGAAGCCGGGTTGCCGGACGGCGTATTCAATGTGGTGACGGGGCAGGGGAGCACAGCCGGACGAACCATCGGTCTGTCCAGCGACGTGGATGTCCTGACCTTTACCGGATCGGGAGCAGTGGGTCGCCATCTCCTGCGGTATGCAGCGGATTCGAATTTCAAGCCGGTGCATCTCGAATTGG